>OODT01000225.1_pt1 | contig 80088 bp, 79 predicted proteins | sample 1671841 | NCBI WGS metagenome assembly OODT01 (sample SAMN06348198, study PRJEB24527) | human gut metagenome | biome: human gut; feature: ankylosing spondylitis patient; material: feces | host: Homo sapiens | place: China | collected 2015-10 | reverse complement strand
TATTATTTACATCATTTTTCTTATTTACACCATCTAAGGACTTCATTGTCGGGAATATCGACCTAATTTGCGAATATGCCTTTATATCTTATTATAACTGCGTTTCCGTTACCTGTGTTTTATGCTCTGATTTCATAAATCTACACTAATCTTCATAAGCGGTCGCAAATCAGTCGCATATTGGTCGCAATGTCGCAACCGCGATAACATCACAGATTATTTTTGGTGCTGACTATGTGATACTTTTCACCATGCTACCATTACACCATATTCCCGCAGCAACATAGCCAGCTAATAATAATTTGTGTCATTTTCTTCATAGTGTGTCCCCCTTTTGTATTATCAAAGATATCTTTAATTGCATCATAGCAGATGCCAGCGGAGACAATGGAAACCAATGTCATAATTATGTAGGGAATATTTGGAATCGAACCAAAATCTGTTGCCAACAAATTAGCAAAAATATAATATCATTTTTTCAATAATGTCGCAACCTGCTAATTACCAGATTGAGCCTTCTTCTGTTTAGCGAAATACTCGTCAAAATTGATAAGCTCTGACTTCTTCAAATCCTTAGTAGCTTCTGCATAAATCTGCATCGTAGTTTCTGCATCTGCATGTCCCAGAATATCCTGCATAGCTTTAATGTTTACACCTGCTTCACACATTCTGGTTGTAAAAGTATGTCTCAAAGAATGATTGCTAAATTTTGGAAGAATAACTGCATTATCTCTGTGATCTTTATCAAGTACCTCGAAATTGCAGTCTCTAATAATTCTCCTTAGAGCTTTATTAAGTGTGCCTTGATGCTGAACATTACCAAAACGATTTACAAATATAAAATCTCGATAACCATCAACAACAGCTTCACTCTTAATTCCACATTCTTCTTGATATTCCCTCTCCATGAGGAAAGCTTCTTTTACGATTGGAAGCATCGGAATTGTTCTCTCACCTGCTTTTGTCTTAGTGGTATTGATTGCAAAAATCTGTCCTGCCTCTGTTCTTGTGCAGTAATATACCAATGTATGATTCACATTGATTACTTCTTCCTCTAAATCAATATCACACCATCTAAGCCCTGTGATTTCTCCAACACGCATCCCAGTCCATAACATGATAGTAAAAATAGGATACCATCTATGATACTGCCCCTGCTTGCTGAGAAACTTCTCGAATAGCTCCTGCTCTGGAACTGTTAATGCTCGTCTTTTTTCAACTTCAAAATTCCGAGCTTTCTTTAGTTCTTTTAAGGCGTTGTCAGAAGGATTATATCTAAGATAATCATCCTCAACTCCAAGCTCTAATACTTGATGCAGTACAGTATGAATACTATCGATTGTATTAACCTGTATATTTCTTTCATCCGCCAGATAATTATAAAATCCCCTAACATCTGAACGCTTCAAATCAACGAGCCTGCTCTTGCCAAAATCTGGTTCAACAAACATGGTGTACATGTATTTGTAATTAGAGAATGTATTATCCTTAAGACCTCTCTTAAGCTGTACCCAACTATTATACAAATCATTGATGGTAAGATTATTCTTATCCGCTCTAACACCATCTAAAACATCTCGAAGCACATCCAATTCTTTTTCTCTTAATTTCTCAAGAGTAACTGCACTAATAGAGTGCCGACCGCCTCGCTTGTCTCTCCATTTGAATTCATAAGTTCCGCTACTTCTCTGGTATTCGCCTTCTTTCAAAACTCTGTTTTTATTATCTTTGCGTCTCTCTACTGCCATGTAAAATCTCCTTTCATAACAACAAAGAGAACACGCTCAAGCACATTATAGCTTCAACATGTTCTCATTGTCCATTAAAAGTTACATCTCTATCAAATTAAATTGAGTATATCTTTTCTAAGTATTCTGTAAATAATTTGCGCTTAATAAGACGCTTATTTCCGCACCAGATAACATAAGGGCAACTATCACTATCAGTTAATTCTCTAAGTTTATTCTGACCGATTCCAAAATACATGGAAGCTTCCTCAAGTGTTAAGTTTGCTTTTTCCCATAAGGGGACAAATTTCTTATCTATAACAATCACTCCCTTCAATCAAAAGGTAAATCTACATCATCGTCTATCTCAACGAATTCATCTCGCTCCAGATATGCTTTTACAGAATCATATTCTTTTATACTTCCATCTTTTGAATAGATAACCACCTTGTGAATTCTTCTAAGAAAAGCATCCCAAGATTCTTTATCATCTCTCTGAACTTCATAATACTGTTTTTCCAAAGACCAATTCGATATTATATACACCTTGTTATAACAAGCGTATTTATTGGTATATCTGCTTGGAAGCTCGATAGGATATATATCACAAAATAAAAGCATTTCTTTAATTCTCAAAGAAGAACGGAATTCATCAAATGCAATTACCGGCTGTCCATTATATGAATCAAAAGGATGTAGGTAATCTGTTACACGATATACATTTGAATATCCATTCTTTTCAAGAACACCTCTGGTTTTTCCTGTTCCAGTAGCTCCGCTAATGTAAACCACTTCTAAATCCAGTCTGACTGTTTCTTTGTATTTTTCTGTTAATAATGTCGTTCTAACTTTATCTATCTTATCAATCTGGAGAATATAGTCTTGATTCTGAGCCAGTATTTCCGCATTAGTCATATTGTCCATTACCATCTGGTAAAGCTCCGACATATCACTTCTCTTGCCCTTACTGTCTGGCGGTTGTGTACCATATTCCTCAAATGTTCCTTCAATTTTCTTTTCCTGTTTCGACTCGTCTGTTTCCCATTTACCAGTCTTTTTAACATAATTTACATTATCAGATACTGAACCTTTGCATTTCTCAATATGTGCTTCCTCGAAATAACGCTTAACCATACTGAATCTTACTCTGGATGCAAATACCACAAATATATGCGTGTGATAACAGCTTCCCTGCTCATCTGCCATACAGACATAAACAAGCGTTTTGAAGTTTCCACGCATCACCTCTAATATATGTTCATGCGTCCATCCTTTTTCCTCTGGCGCATTAATCGTAAGCTGATACATAAAGCTCTGAGTATCTTTAATTTTTATCGCCTCCTGTTCATTATGTGCAATCTTGCGAACAGGCTACAAAACCTGTAAGTACAAGGAAAGCACATGTTTGTGCAGGTTTGGGTAATACTAAGCCAAACCTGTTGCGGATGGCTTGTGGCTTCGCCACCGCCACCGCTTCTGTTTGTTATCTTGTTAATGCTTCAATGCATATTGCCTTCATTTTCTCTTCATTCCTTATCACTGGCACTTTTATAAATCTAAGCTCTGAACCCTGCCACAGCATAACACCTTCGCCAGTATGAAATTCTCGATTACCGACTTTCTCAATCAATTCCTTCGGCATGAGCATTGAGTATATGCTTTCTAGCGACGCACCTACTATTATAATTACACCAAAGTTCAATCTTGAGCCTGTCGGAAATGCTGTTGCATCTGGACGCTGACAGGCAATCACAAGCCTTACTGCTAGACTACGTCCAAGCATCAATATTTCAGAAACCTTATACATAACTGCTTCTGCTTTCTTTTTCTCTTTTCCTAATAATGCGAGGATATTTGCCATGTATTCATCCCAAACCAGTGTCACATAATGTCTTGATGTATCTTCTCCGCATTGACGCTTATGCATAATCTCATACACCGCATCAAGAGCCTCTATGGTTTTATCATACGGATAATAGCGAGGACATTCTCGAAGATGAGTGAAACTATCATCTTGCTTAAAATCCGCAAAATATACCACGCTATCAGCTCCACCATGTAAACAAATTCGTGCAAAATACTGATTTGTTAAATAGCTTTTACCAGAACCAGACATGCCACATATAAGCGTCTGAGAGTTATTCTTAATGGATGCATCCACAGTAACAGGCAATTTTTCAGAATATCCATACCATGCATCGTAATCATAGCCAATAAGCAATTCCTTAGAAGGTATCATCATACAACACACCTCGTTCCTTTGGATTCCTGCCCTTAGCAGATTCAAAATAAATATGGTTACCTTTATTCTTTTTCATTCCACCATAAGAAATATCACCTATAAGATGAACATCCAGTCTATCACAGATAGCTTCTTTCTTTTCCTGCCAACGCTCCATTGGAATTGTGGTATAGAATTCTCTTTTTATAACACCAGACTTTCTATCTTTTTTCTTAAATATAAGCATTGGCGGTTGATTCTTTACATCTCGTTTATCTCCAAAGACAATTTCCATATCTGCTTCGTCCTTGATAGCAAAACAAAAGCCTATAAATTGCACTATTCCAAATATACAAATAATTGGAAATATTATACTAATTGCGGTCATACATACTGAGAACATGGTTTCAAACATAGGATATACCTCCATGCTTGTAACATATCTATTTTTAGCTATAACCAGAATGATAACACCACTTGCAAACAATACCCATACAAGATTTAATAATGGATAATTCCATAACTGCTGAATTCCAAGGATAAATCTATACCGTTGCTTTTTTCTGTTGTGTCTCTGCTCATTAAATTCTTTATTATCCATATATCTCCCTTCTTAAAAAGTAGGGGAATGACCCCCCCAAGAAATATACTTAGTAATCGTAATCCAATTGAAATTCTTTCAACATAAAAGCGTTTAACTTCTCATGTAAATCGCATATATGATGATATTTTCTGAAAATGATGCACTCAAGCGAGCGGTCGCTATCAACGATAAAATGATTATTTTCATCGCATGAACCATACTGCTCATCTTTCTCAATAAATGCCCAGTAGTCAGCATCGTATATCATTGGACGAATTGTATTATTAGCATATTCAGTAATCTTCTGATTCATTTCATCTGGGAGTTGATTACTATACTGTCTTAATTCAAACAACTTATTACTCTGAAAAGCTCTATCCTCATATCCCTTAAGTGCCTCAACCATAAGAATATAACATTCGAGGAGCTTTGTTTTGATTTGTTTATCCATTGTTTTGTCCTCCAAATTAGATAAGCATCGGGAGGAGAATATCCTCCCTTTGCTACCTTATAGTTATTTGTTTCGATTAAGCTTTATATAACATCTCGACCTTACCTTTCATGTTGAAAGAAATTTCGATTGTATCGTTAAGCTTGCAATCTGGTAACTTGATTCCGTCCTTAAGGAAAAATTTCTCAGTTCTGAGACCTTCTACATTCTCGTCCTTAAACGCACAGAAGATATTAATACCATTAATTGTCTCACCTGCATTGTTTGTGAAATTTACAGGCTGTACGCCAACTAACTTTACCTGCATATTATTTGTTCTCCTTTCTTGTCACCATGTCATGAATAAGTGACATTTTCCCAAGTAGCTCCTTGATGATTCTAATTATACTGTGTATAATATATATTGTAAGCCACATTTAGAATTACATTTATAATTATTTTGAGTGGAGATGTATGTATTGAAAGACATTGGAAATCATTACGATATAAGCATGATTAGTATTCGCATTCGCGAGCGAAGAACCCAAAAAGGTTATACTCAGCAAGAGCTTGCTGATAAAATTGGTGTACAACGACAAGCTATAATAAACTGGGAAAACACAAAAAAGAATATTTTACCATCTGTTGAAAGCTTAGCCGATATTTGCGAACAGTTAGATTGTTCTATGGATTATCTGCTAGGTTCAGTTGACAGCCCAGAAATCGAACCAATATCTAAAGCTTCTCATTACTCTGGAATCAAACCAGAAATAATTAGAGCAGGTATCGATAATCCAGATTATTTAGATTGCATAAATTTCTTTATGCATCCAGACAATTGCTCCGATATTTTCAATTCAGTCACTCTTAACACATGGAGAAAATTTTGGATAGATTCATCTATTGATGAGATAAATGGCGAGCTTAAAAACACACTAATAAAATGCTATGATGAATATATTGCTATTACTCCAATTGATTCAGTAAATAAACAAACCTATAGATGCTTTCTTGAAAGTAAACTTCCAAGAGAAAGAATAACATTAAAAACAGATAAAGATAACTCTAAAATCTATATTAAAAAATGTGTAACCTTACTAACATTTCATAGTTTCTTTACAGACGGAAACTTTAATTACACTTCTTTTATTACATATCTTGTAGAACATACTTTTGATACTTTATCGCATAATATGATGATAGAGATTCAGAAGAATAAGCTTGCAAATAAATTTGTTGATTTATTTATTAAATACCTTGAATCCTAATAAAAAAGGAAATGGAACCAATTTATTTCAGAGCCATTTCCTCATAATTATATCTTTATGTTGTATTCTTGAAAAATAGCAGTCTGCCCTGTTTCAATCATTTTCGTCAAATATTTAGATTTTACTTCTTCCAAAAAAACAGGAATTGCATCTTTATGATTTTTTAGAAACCACTCAATATGATTGTAAATATATTCTATACGAATATTTGCATCATTTAAGTCATTAGGGCATCTTGTCATCTTTTCATCAACTGAATCAAATCCTTCAAACGACTCGCCAAGCCTTTCCTCTATCATTTCACAATACTCTGGATTCAATTCTATTGTTATTCCATTTCGATTTGTGTTTTGACATACATGCAAACATGTACCAGAGCCACCAAATGGGTCTAATACACAATCACCTTCATTTGACGATGCTAAAATCATTCTCTCATACAATCCCTCAGGTTTCTGAGTAGGATGCGGTTTTCTCTTTGCATTACAATAATGCATATGAGAAAATTCCCAAACATTACCCGGGTTTGCACCTCTCATATTATTTACACTTCTATAAAATTTTTGTGGTACACGAATATCATCCAAGTTAAAAGTAAATTTTTTGGAATCTTTTGTAAACATCAATATATCATCATGTCTTGGAGAGAATCCCTTTGTTTTCCCAACACCTTGAGTATAGAACCAAGTAATCCAACTATTAAAATGCATACCCAAATCTTGCTCAAGAATTTCGTAAATATAAGAAATATATCTCATCCCCATAAAAATATATATAGTGCCATTAGGTTTTAAAATTCTATTAGCTTCAGAGAGCCATTGTTTTGAAAATTTTATATATTCATCGAATTCAAGCTTGTCTTGCGATTTTCCATAATCTTTATTTAAATTATACGGTGGGTCTGTAACAATTAGTTCTATTGTTTCACTAGGTATTTCCCTCAATTCCTCAATTACATCACCACATATTATATGCTGATTATCAATTACTTTATCCATCCGTTCTTCTTTGCCTCTCTAATAAAATCATCAATACTTCTCCTACTACTATGCAAATATTTACTATCTAATAGCTGACACATCTCCCAAGTAGTCCTATATTGATATGTAATATAATGAATATCTTTTATCTGAATTTGTCCTGTGCCTAAAGCCGGATTATAGTTTATATCAGAATCTGAAATAAACTTCAAATCATATTCATTGTGGTCAACTACTTCCATAATACCATCCATTAGTCCAGTTTTTTCATTTCTCTTGACATATACTCTATGCTTAATCGATAAAATAATAAACATAAAATCTGGGTCATTTACATATGCCGTTCTAATTCGTGAAAACGATGTAATATTCGGACCTTTACCACTATTAGGAATATCGTTTGCTGTCGCTTTTACATCAACATTTCCTGTTAACGCACTATTATCTTTCTTGAACTGCAAAATAATATCTGCCATACCAAGTCGTTCTTGTGCTTCAACATTTATTAAATGATAAGGATTGTTCATATCATCTCTAATTCCTGCGAAAACTTCACCCGCCCATGCTTCTAACATTGGTCCTGCAATTTTATTAATATTTTCAAGCGGCAATCCCATTCTGAGATTAGTATTGATAATTATTTTATTATCACCACATGCCATTTGAGAATCTAGAATAGCTTTCATCTGTTTGATGACAAATTCAGAATCCTCCTTATAAGATTTTGATTCAATTGGTTTTTTTAATAATAAATCTTCGTATCTCATGTTATTCTCCTTAAAAAAACGGTTGAATTTCTAAATCCAACCGTTTCTGAGCGTGTCCTCTTTATTTTAGTATAATTTTGCTCCTGCTGGAATATGGTTATCAACCATAAGAAGATGAAGCTCCTCATCCTCTGAATCTTTCAAATTGTTTACTGCTGAAAGTAACATACCGCAAGATTCAATTCCCATCATTGCTCTAGGTGGAAGGTTTGTAATAGCAATAAGTGTCTTTCCAACTAATTCTTCTGGTTCATAATATGCATGAATACCAGAAAGGATTGTTCTATCTACACCTGTACCATCATCAAGAGTAAACTGTAAAAGTTTTTTGCTCTTTGGTACTGCTACACATGCCTTAACCTTAACTGCTCTAAAATCTGATTTTGAGAATGTATCAAAATCAACTGTTTCCTCAAACAGTGGTTCAATCTTTACATTTGAGAAATCAATCTTTTCTTCAACAGTCGCAATCTGGTCGCAATTTTCTATCGAATTACTCTTAGATGCCTTATTTTCCTGCTTATCTGAGCCTAATGACTTCATTGTCGGGAACAAAAGTACATCCCTGATAGCTGGTGAATCTGTAAGAAGCATAACAAGTCTGTCGATACCATATCCGATACCACCTGTTGGAGGCATACCTACTGCAAGTGCATTAAGGAAGTCTTCATCTGTGTGCTGTGCTTCCTCATCACCATTCTCTGCATTCTTATCCTGCTGTGCAAAACGCTCTCTCTGGTCGATTGGGTCGTTAAGCTCTGAATAAGCATTACACATTTCCCATGTGTTGATGAACAGCTCGAAACGTTCAACCTTCTCTGGATCAGATGGCTTCTTCTTAGTAAGTGGAGAGATTGCAAGAGGATGATCCATAATAAATGTAGGCTGGATTAACTTTTCTTCACAATACTCTTCAAAGAATAAGTTAATGATATCGCCTTTTGTATGACGTTCCTCAAACTCAATTCCTCTTTCCTTAGCAAGAGCCTTAGCTTCTTCATCTGTCTTTATTGTATCAAAATCAACGCCTGCATATTCCTTGATAGCATCATTCATAGTAAGTCTTCTGAATGGCTTTCCGAGGTCTATCTTAGTACCGTTGTAAGTAATTTCAGTTGTTCCACATACAGTCTTTGCAAGGTGTCTGAACATGCTCTCTGTAAGCTCCATCATACCTTCATAATCTGTATATGCCTGATAAAGCTCCATAAGTGTGAACTCAGGATTATGTCTTGTGTCAACACCTTCATTTCTGTATACACGTCCGATTTCGTATACTCTCTCAAGACCACCAACAATAAGTCTTTTAAGGTAAAGCTCTAATGAAATACGAAGCTTAACATCCTCATCAAGTGCATTGTAGTGAGTTTCGAAAGGTCTTGCGGCTGCACCACCTGCATTAGAAACAAGTGTTGGAGTCTCAACCTCCATAAAGTCCCTGCCGTCAAGGAATCTTCTGATTTCCTTTATAATCTGTGATCTCTTTACAAATGTATCCTTAACTTCAGGATTCATTATTAAATCAACATATCTCTGACGGTATCTCATATCAGTATCTGTAATTCCATGGAACTTCTCTGGAAGTACCTGTAAACTCTTAGAAAGAAGTGTTATTTCCTCTGCGTGAACTGATATCTCACCTGTCTTAGTTCTGAATATAAAGCCCTTGATACCAAATATATCACCTATATCAGACTTCTTAAAATCTGCATAAGCATCATCACCTATGGCATCTCTTGATATATATGCCTGCATTCTGCCCTTAAGATCTGCTATATTACAGAAAGATGCCTTTCCCATTACTCTCTTGAACATCATTCTTCCTGCAAAGCTTACCTCTATAGGAGAAGCATCCATAATAGCTCTTCTATCATTATAATCGGCATTAACTGCCTCTCTTGCCTGCTGCTCGTCCATTCCATCAGTATTAACTGCTGGTCTGTCGCCAAGAAGTTCCTTTTCGTGTACTTCATAAATGGCTCTTATTTCATCTGTATGATGTGTAACATCATACTTTGTTATCTGAAATGGATCTTTACCTGCTTCCTGTAATGCAGCGAGCTTGTCCATTCTTACTTTAATCTGCTCATTAACATCTGGCTGTGAATTATTCTTATCTGCCACTTTCTTATCTCCTTTATATATAATTAGTCATTCTGTACTGAGATAATCTTATATTCAATAACTCCTGCTGGTGCTTCAACCTTAACTGTATCTCCAACCTTCTTGCCAAGCATAGCTGCTCCAAGTGGTGATTCGTTTGATATCTTGTTATTAAGACTATCTGCTTCTGAAGAACCTACGATTACATATTCAATATCTTCATCATATTCTACATCGTGAAGCTTAACAACGCTTTCCATCTTGATAGCGTCCTTATCTGTATTGTTATCCTGAACAACTTCTGCGTTCTTAAGAATTTCTTCAAGTTCTGCAATCTGTGTTTCAATATCTCTCTGCTCATCTTTAGCTGCATCGTACTCAGCATTTTCTGATAAATCGCCCTGTTCTCTTGCTTCCTTTAACTTCTGGGCAACTTCCTTTCTTCTATCAACCTTTAAGTGCTCAAGTAAAGCTACTCTTTCTTCATATCCTTTTTTTGTAAGTAACTGTTTCTCTGCCATAGCTCGTCACCTTTCCATAAATAATATTTATATAGTATTATTACTATTGCTTAATAAAATGTTCAAGATATTATATCTCAACTAATACTTTATGTCAATCCACGCATCTGCTGTACAAATTCATTGAACTCGTCCTGCTTTGTTATATGATTAACTTCATTTCTTAATGCCGCCGCGTGCTTTATTCCTGCTGTATACCACGCAAAATGTTTACGCATCTCGCGCACTGCTGTAAATTCGCCCTTTACATCGCATAACATCTGGCAGTGCCTGATAATCATATCAACTATCTCATCTATTGACGGAGGTGCTGTAATATTTCCTTTTTCAAGATAGTCCTTGACCTGTCTGAATATCCACGGATTACCCTGTGCCCCGCGTCCTATCATAACGGCATCACAGCCTGTCTCCTTAAACATTCTTACTGCATCTTCACCACTTCTTATATCGCCATTGCCTATTACCGGAATATGAACCTTTTCTTTAACACGCCTTATTACATCCCAGTCAGCCTTTCCAGAATAATACTGGCTTCTTGTCCTTCCGTGAACCGCAACCGCGGCCCCACCTGATTCCTGTATAATATATGCTATTTCTTCAGCGTTAATGCAGGTTTCGTCAAATCCTGTCCTTATCTTTACGGTGACAGGCTTATCAACTGCATTTGCCATAGCCTCCACTATATTTCCTACAAGCAGGGGATTTTTAAGCAGTGCCGACCCCTCTCCGTTATTAACCACCTTAGGAACTGGACATCCCATATTGACATCTATTATATCAAAATCTCTTTCCGCAAGCCTTTTGGCGATGTCTGCCATTATCTGTGGTTCTGAACCAAATAACTGTACAGCTATCGGACTTTCTTTCTTATCTGTCTTTAATAATTCTTCTGTATTTTTATTATTATACAATACCGCCTTGGCACTCACCATCTCTGTATACAAAAGTCCACAGCCCTGTTCCTTGCATAAAAGACGAAATGGCAGGTCTGTTACTCCTGCCATCGGTCCTAATGCGACATTTGTTTTAATATCAACATTACCTATTCTCATCTTAACTCCGTTGTTATAATATTTTACTCATCCAAACCTAAGAAGAATACTTTATAGAACATCTCTAACGATTCCAGCAGGTCTCTTTTTTCATACTGATTCTTCTTAACAAGAAGTCCGCACGCTATATCATCATACAGCAGATCTTCTTCATCTGCTGTGGATTTGAATAACAGGTTGCCCTCCTCGTCAAATTCCATATCAAGTATTCCGCCGACTTCCTCTGTAAAAAGAACACACATTATCTTTAATTCGTTCTTTATATCTTCTGGAAGCCTGTCAAAATCCGGGTTAAAATAATATTTCTTCTCATAAGAATTAGATGCACAAAGCACCACATTTTCATCACTATACATATCCATATAATCCTCTCACTGAAACTTCGCCAGCTCTTATTGCAATCTCTTTTCCTGCTTCATCTTTTACAATAAGCTCGCCTTCTTTATTAATTCCAATCGCTGTTGCTATAAGCTCCTCTTTCTCATATATAGCACGGACTGTCCTGTCTTTATTAATAAGAAGTTCATTATACTTATCGACAAGCAGTGACAAATCGTTAGTCTTAAGGAATTCGTGATAATATTTATCAAAGCTTCTTGAAAATGCAGCAATTATATTACTTCTCTTAATCTTTCTATGTGTTTCAAGATATAAAGATGTAGCCATATCCCTTATTGCCTCATCAAATTCTGTTGTATTGACATTAATTCCTATGCCTATTACAACATAATGTATAAGATCCATCTCTGCACTCATCTCAGTAAGTATGCCTGTTATCTTCTTACCATTCACAACGATATCATTAGGCCATTTGATATGGCAGTCTATATCCTTGACTTCTTCCCTTATAGCCTCTACCATTGCTATCGCAAGAACAAGTGTAAGCATTGAAGCACTCTCCGGGCTCATATCCGGACGAAGCAGAAGGCTCATCCATATTCCTGTTCCCGCAGGTGACTCCCAGCTTCTTCCTCTTCGTCCCCTGCCACCTGTCTGACATTCAGCAACAAATAATGTTCCATCAGGAGCATTGCTTTCTGCCGCAAGCTTTGCCTGATTATTGGTTGAATCTGTCTTATCAAAATACCTGATATGCTGGAATATTCCCTCAAGCTTATTATCATCAGAGTTATTATCTTTAAGCTTGTTATAAGACTCTTTGTCTGTGCTTACATTCCTATCCTTATTGCCAGCTTCCCTGTACTGTTCTTTATCAGTCCTGGATTTTAATATTGCATTGTCTTTTATAAGAAGGCTTCTTATCTCTGTATCTGTTATTATATCAGGATATTCTGTAATTCTGTAACCTTTGTTCTGTACAGAATCTATAACATAACCTTCCTCTTTTAACTGGTTAATAGCTTTCCATACAGCAGTCCTTGATACACCAAATGTCTCGCACAACTGCTGTCCTGATATATATCCGTCTGCATTTCTTAACAGATGTAATATCTCTGATTTCATATTCGTACCGCCCTATAATTATTACAATACCACAAGTGCAGTAAACACAGTCATTATTCCAAGAAGAACTGCAACTACTGCAACTATAACACCAGATACCTTATTGCCATTTATAAAATGCTTCACAGCCGTAAGTGTATTAACAACTGTTCCAAGAAGAAACTCTATCGGAAAAAGCACTCCGCTTCTGCTTCTTAAGAACATTATTATAATAAATATAACTGTTGCTGCAATAGTAAGAACTATATTAGTGTAATCTATAATCATTTTGGTCTTTTTATAAGAGCCACTTGTTGTATAATACATACCAATCCTCATTTCTATGCAATTAATAGTTACGTTACTTATAAGTTTAATATGCTCCAAGTGTAGCTGCCATTACAGCCTTGATTGTGTGCATACGGTTCTCTGCCTCATCAAATACAACTGACTGCTCTGACTCGAATACCTCATCTGTAACTTCCATTTCATCAAGTCCGAACTTATCGTGAATTTCCTTGCCTATTGTTGTCTTTAAGTCATGGAAAGCTGGAAGGCAATGCATAAATATAGCGTTCTTATCAGCATTGTCCATTACCTTCTTATTAACCTGATATGGAAGAAGTGCGTTAATTCTCTCTGTCCATACCTCATCAGGCTCACCCATTGATACCCATACATCTGTGTAAAGAACTTCTGCACCCTTAGTGCCTTCTGTAACATCTTCTGTTAATGTTACAGAACCGCCACTTTCTTTAGCCCATTCTCTGCACTGGTTTACAAGATCTTCATTAGGGAAATATTCCTTAGCTGTACAAGCTGTAAAATGTAATCCAAGCTTAGCACATACTATCATAAGTGAATTACCCATATTATATCTTGCATCTCCCATATATACGAACTTAACACCTTTTAATCTTCCAAGCTTTTCTTTTATTGTAAGCATATCAGCAAGCATCTGTGTTGGGTGGTACTCGTTAGTAAGTCCATTCCATACTGGAACTGATGAATACTTTGCAAGGTCTTCTACTATCTCCTGTCCAAAGCCTCTGTATTCAATACCCTCAAACATTGTACAAAGAACTCTTGCTGTATCTGCTATGCTCTCTTTCTTTCCTATCTGTGAACCCTTAGGGTCTAAGTAAGTTACGCCCATACCAAGGTCGTGTGCTGCAACTTCAAATGAACAACGTGTTCTTGTACTTGTCTTTTCAAATATAAGAGCAACATTCTTTCCAAGTAATGGCTGTTCAACAACTCCGTCCTTCTTCATCTTCTTAAGCTTTGCAGCCAATTCTATAAGATATTCTATTTCCTCTGGTGTATAGTCTTTTAATGTTAAAAAATCTCTTCCTTTAAGATTCATAATGTTCCTCCATTCTTTAGCATAAATCATATGTAAACAATCTCTGCTCTAAGGCTATAGCATATTATCCTGCTAATAATACCCGATTTATAAATTTAGATAACATTTTATCGCAAACAGCTCATAAATGCAACTTCTTACATATTCAAATAACACTTACCTGCTTACATCACTGTTTATTAATTATAAAAATACCAGCGTGGTAACATTCATCTATTTTCTAATCATAAAAAATACCAGCACAGTGACTTTTATCTGTTCACTGGCTGGTATTCTTATTTAGTGGAATACGTGTCCACCGATTATTACATAGTCTGACATTGCTGAAAGATTGGTTATTGAAACCATTCTGAATGATGTATATCCGCCGATATTGTTCTTTCCTGACAATGCCTCAAGTGCTGCATCCATACATTCCTGTGTACGGATACCACTGTTAAGTCTGTTCTGGAACTTAGCTGATGGACCGCCTGCTCCATCTGATGCTCCTGAGAACTGTGACTTCTGATATATAACCCCTGTTATTGAATTAGGATAGTTAGAGCTTCTAACTCTGTTTAATACAACATTAGCAACTGCAAGCTTCCCCTCATATGGCTCATAAGCTGCTTCCCAGTCAATAATACAGGCAAGAAGATATATTTCTTCATTACTTACGCTCATTGTTGAGTTATATGATATATCCGTTCCAGATATTGTTCTTGATATAACTGCCTGTATTCTTTCTTCTTCAGCTATCCTTGCAGCTTCTTGTTCTGCTGCAATTCTTTCTTCTTCGGCAATTCTGGCAGCTTCTTCCTCTGCCTCTTTTGCTTCTGCCTCTTCAATTGTATATCCTGTAAGGATATCTTCATCATCAAGAGTCTGGGCTATAACCTCTGCCTCCTGATTGAATAATAAAGCGGCTGTCTTAGTATATCCTTCGCAATTACCTGATCTTATCTTAGTCATACTGCCATTAACTTCCAACACATCTACCACTGTGTTCTTATAAAGTCTTCCATTAACTGATGAATTCTCATCATCAGCTGAATATACATCAAGATAAGGTTCTGTAATCGCAAGCGCTTTATTTTGCATCTGCCCCTGCTGTTCTTCATAACCTGTTAAGATTACTTCCTCAACATTGGCTGCGTATGATGCAACTCTGACCTCGGTATCAGTAATTGTACTTTCGTGTTGCTCATAGGTAGGTTTGGCGTCTGTTACCTTTGGAAGAACCGGCATCATCATCACTACCAATGCAGCTCCCAAACAACAAGCAGCTTTGCTACTTCTAAGTTTCATAAAGTTTTTCCCTTTCCGGCACAAGTTGTTAAATGCGCCTACAAAATGTTACAGAATTGTTACATTTTGTTACGAAAGTATAATAGCAAAGTTAATCAAATTTGTCAAATTTGTTACAAAAAGCCACGGAACACAGTGTTTCCGTGGCTTTGTGCTTATATTACTGATTTAACATTTATTAAATATTTATGAAAATACACCCTAAAAAAGATACCTTCGACACATTTCTTCATATTATTACAATCTCTGCCTTACTGCTTCATATGTAAGAATTGTACACGCAACAGCAGCATTAAGTGATTCAACTTCACCTTGCATTGGAATTCTTACATATTCGTCTGCTTTATCTGCTAACTTATCTGTAAGTCCATTGCCCTCATTACCAATCATAAATGCAGTTGGCTTTGTATAATCTTTCTTATTATAATTATCTGTGCCCTTAAGGTGTGCTGCATATACTGTCACTCCCTTAGACTTACATACATCAGCCACCTCGCATATATCATCTACATATATAACCGGCACACGGTAAAGTGAACCCATAGTCGAGCGGATTGTCTTAGGATTGTATATATCAACTGTATTGCTGCTCATAATAATTCCTGTAACACCTGCACCCTCAGCCATTCTTACAATAGTTCCAAGATTACCAGGGTCCTGAAGATTCTCAATAAGAAGAAGCAATGGGCTGCGCTTGTCTGAAAGTATACCTTTTAAATCTGTATCTGACATCTTAACAACTGCCATAATGCCCTGTGGTGTCTGTGTATCTGCCATACGCATAAACACATTATCTGTCACAACCTCCAGCACATCTTTTCCTAAGGCATCATAATTCATTCTTTCAAGGAATTCCTCATTATCAGCCTTGAATGTCTCTGATATATATACCTTTACAAGTCTGTCTGTGGGTGCTTCTGACACCATCTTTATTCCCTCAACAACAAACTGTTTTTCTTCTTTTCTTAACTTTGACTTCTTCTGCAAATTAACTACATACTTAACCTGCGAACTGCTTGTACTTGTAATCATTCTATTTTACCAGCCAGTAATTATATCTAATTAATTACCAGCTTTTCCTTTCCTAAATTCTAAAATGTAATTCCATAATACTAAACTAATAACAATCCAGCAAGCAATAGTTATTGTAATTTTTATCTATTGCATAAGCACCCTGATTATTATAAATACACAGGTTATTATAAATGCTGTGACACATTTTTTAACAGAAAATACAGCAAGTTTTTGTGGGTTATTTTTATAATATCTCACCATTACCATATCCCCTTCTTTGGCGTACATTGATACCTGAATCATATTATCAGACACAATATTTCTGCCATCCGCCTTATATTTAACGACTGCCCATTGTGAATTTTTGAAATTTGTTCCATTCTTATTAGCATATCTTGTCTTTATAATCTCTGCATCTGCTTTCTCTACCATACTGCCCATAAATATAAGCTGAATCCCCTGTATGAGCGAATATAAAAGCGTTATTACTATAATAACATTTATAAATAAGACATCATTTCTCATATATACTGCCTTTCTGTCCATTTTCCCAGCCTGTATCTATTCCCAGAACAGCTCATCAAGTGTCTTATCAAGCACCTTGCATATGGCTATGCATAGGTTAATCGTAGGGTTATAGTCTCCCTTCTCTATAGCACTAATCGTCTGTCTTGAAACATTACACAGCTTTGCCAATTCATCCTGTGATAAGTCCTTAGCTGCCCTTGCAGCCTTTAATTTAAGATTCTTCATAGCCTTTTCTTTCTTTTATATATTTATGGATAAATACTGTTAACATCAACAAAAAACCAACCAGCAATATCAGATTACAGCCACCATTATCAAACATAATCTTTCCATCACTTTTAATGGTTCCATCAATTATATGACCAGCTGCTGATATGGCATTCACTATTATGATTATTGCAACCATAACTACATAAGCCAGCCCCTTTTCATTCACAGAAAAAAATGCTCCATTCTCAATCGCATGTATTGCATAAACATCCACACTTAACATCATCGCTGCAAAAAGGAAAAAGTTATTATCAAATGGTACACTTATCCTGGCCTCGTTAATTATACAAAGCATACCTGTCATAACAAGCATTATAAAAAAGCCTCTCTTATATCCCTCTGCTCTAATAGCAAGCTGTCTTTCATCATACTCACAATTTCTTTTACTATACGTGGTTAATAACATAATAGCTGCAAATACAATAACAAAAATCAATAATAATATAAAACCATCCATAACAATACCTCCTGGTGTAATAACCACAACCAATATAGCTGTGTTGTTAACATTCATCCATGCATCAGCTTAGCACACTATTAATATATGATATTAACTACATATTGTCAAGTATATTTTACATTTTGTAATGTATAACAGTTATTAACCCAATTCCAAATGACAGCAGCTAATAAAAGACGGATACCTGTCATCCACAGATACCCGTCCGGATAAATAAAACTGATTTAATAATACCGATTTAATAAAGCTGATTAATATAAAAGCTGCATAAACACCAGCCCCGCTTAGTTAGAAAGCATAGTGCTTATATTAAACTCATAATCACTAATATCCTTAGTCATAGCAAGAGCCTCATCAATATCATAATCAACGAACCTTCCGTCCTTATAAGCTACAAGTCTGTTGCTCTTTCCTGCAACTAAAAGATCAACTGCATAAGAACCCATAATAGAAGCATACATTCTGTCCTTACATGTAGGTGAGCCGCCTCTCTGCATATAACCAAGAATAGTAGCTCTTGTCTCTATTCCTGTAGCAGCTTCTATTCTTCTTGCCATTCCTGTTGAATGTCCGATTCCTTCAGCATTAATTATAAGGTGATGCTTCTTGCCTTTCTTTCTTCCGTCAATAATGTGATTAATTATTGCCTGTTCATCACCATTATATCTCTCTGGAAGAAGAATATCCTCTGCACCATTAGCAATACCACACCAAAGTGCAATATAGCCTGCATTACGTCCCATTACTTCAATAATACTACATCTTTCGTGAGATGTTGATGTATCTCTTATCTTATCAATAGCCTCCATAGCAGTGTTAACCGCTGTATCAAAACCAATTGTATAGTCTGTACAGGCAATATCAAGGTCAATTGTTCCTGGAAGACCTATTGTATTAACGCCGGTCTCAGCAAGCTTCTGTGCTCCACGGAAAGACCCGTCACCACCTATGACAACGATACCATCAATCCCGTGCTTTTTACATACCTCAGCAGCCTTCTTCTGTCCTTCTTCTGTCATAAACTCAAGACATCTTGCAGTATAAAGAATTGTACCACCTCTCTGTATAATATCAGAAACACTCTTCTTATCCATATCGATAATCTCATCATTAATAAGACCGTTGTAGCCCTTCTGAATTCCTTTTACTTTAAGTCCCTTGTTAATAGCTGTTCTTACTACAGCTCTGATTGCAGGATTCATACCAGGGGCATCTCCACCGCTTGTTAATACACCGATTGTTTTAATTTCTTTAGCCATAAATAATTTCCCCTTTCATCTAAAGTCTATGACATTCACCATATAAATATCTTGTAAGTAACAAAGTATTCTCTGTCAACAGATACAACTTTTATAACACTTACAGCTTTATAATTGTCTAAATAGTTTAACCTTTTTTAATAGTACCACAAATCTTTAAAAAGATATATTATTTTAGGTAATTTTTATCTAAATTTTTATTCTATATTTTTATACAATTATTTTATGTTGTCGTAACATTTTTATCTCCATACAGACCCTTAAGCTTCATAAGAAGTTCTGAATTAACCTGTACAGTCCTGCTTGCAGGAAGGGCAATCCTTTTATTCTCTTTAGTGCAATATATAATAACAGAATCTTTTCCATCTGAATTGTAAAGAATATCATTAAGCTCACTCTGCTTTGACTGGTATTCTTCTTCACTCTCAAATCTTATCCAGAGCTTTCTTGGAACAGTATTAAAATCTATAACCTTATCACATATAAGCCTTGCATTCTCATCTGCATTTGCCTGAACCCTTCCTGTAACAAACACCTTATCTGCTGTATCTATAACTGGCCGGTTAATAAGAAAGTTCCTCGGAAATACGATTACCTCAACAGTTCCAACAAGATCCTCAATTGTAAGATATGCCATAAGCTGTCCGTTCTTGGTTGTCTTAACGCTTTTATTCATTATCATTCCGCCAATCGTAGCAGTATTGCCATCTCTTACCTTAGTTTCGCCTGTCTCATCATCTATCTCAAAATCTGTTGTTACATTGGTTATATATTTCTTCACCATTCCAGTGTATTCATCAAGAGGATGTCCGCTTACATATACACCAAGAATTTCTTTCTCGTAACCAAGCAGTTCTTCCTTAGTGTATTCCGTAACATCCGGAACTTTTATCTCATAATCTTTCTTTTCTTCCTCGCCGACAAAATCAAACAGTGACATCTGTCCAGACATCGAATCTTTCTTCTGCTTAACCGCATTATCAAGCATACTGTCTGCCACAAGCATCATCGCACGCCTCTTGTTACCAAAGGTATCAAATGCTCCCGCCTTAATAAAATTCTCTACTGCCCTTTTATTAAGTGCATCTGACATACGATTAATAAAATCCTGCATTGATGTGAAAGTACCATTACTTGTTCTTTCATTTATAATTGCATTGATTGTCGGTCTTCCAAGTGACTTAATTCCTGCCATTGCAAAACGTATGCCACCATTATCTACTGAGAATTCCATCTGCGACTCGTTAACATCTGGTGGAAGAATATTGATATTCATCTGCTTACAGGCGTATATATATCCCGCTACCTTTGATGTATTATCAATTACTGATGTCATAAGTGCCGCCATAAATTCTACTGGATAATATGTCTTTAAAAATGCTGTCTGGAACGATACAACTGCATAGCAGGCAGCGTGGGATTTATTGAAGGCATACTTTGCAAAATCAATCATATCATCATATATCTTTCCTGCAACCGTCTCATCTATACCATTATTAACACAGCCCTTAACGCCTTCTTCTGGATTGCCATATATGAAATTCTTACGCTCCTGCTCCATAACATATGCTTTTTTCTTAGACATCGCTCTACGGACAAGGTCACTTCGTCCCCACGAATATCCAGCAAGATCTCGTACAATCTGCATAACCTGTTCCTGATACACAATACAGCCATAGGTTGGTTTAAGAATTGGTTCTAACTGTGGGCAGGCATAAGTAACATTTTGCTGGTTATTCTTACCTTCTATATACTGTGGAATAAAGTCCATAGGACCTGGTCTGTATAATGATATACCCGCTATCAGATCTTCCAGATTGCTAGGTTTTAATTCCTTCATAAATGACTTCATTCCTGCACTTTCAAGCTGGAATATACCATCACATCTTCCTGTACTTATCGCATCAAATACCCCTTTATCAGTGTAGTCAATCTTATCTATAGAGAAGTCCTTATTGTGCTTTTTAATAAGATTTTCTGCATCTTTAATAACTGTAAGTGTTCTAAGACCAAGGAAATCCATTTTTAGAAGTCCTAATTCTTCAAGCGTTGTCATTACAAATTGGGCAACTACTGCACCGTCAGATCCAGTTGATAACGGAACATAATCTTCTACTGGCTTTCCACATATAAGAACTCCTGCGGCGTGCATAGATGCGTGCCGTGGAAGTCCCTCAAGCCTTTTACTCTTATCAATTAAATCTCTTACAGCCTCATTGTTCTCATATTCATTTCTAAGGTCTGGATTTTCATTAATTGCTTTATCTATTGTAATTCCAATCTCTCTTGGAACCATCTTGGCAATATTATCAACCATAGCATATGGAAGGTCTAACACTCTTCCAACGTCCTTTATAACAGCCCTAGCTGCCATAGTACCAAATGTAACAATCTGTGATACACAGTCCTTACCATACTTGGCAACTACATAATCTATTACTTCCTGTCTTCTCTCATAACAGAAATCCACGTCAATATCGGGCATAGATACACGTTCAGGATTTAAGAAACGCTCAAAAATAAGGCTGTATTTAATAGGGTCAAGGTCTGTAATCTCAAGGCAGTAAGATACTATGCTTCCTGCCGCTGAACCTCTTCCCGGACCGACCGGTATATCGTGCCTTTTAGCATAATTAATGTAGTCCCATACAATAAGGAAATAATCTACATATCCCATTGAATATATGACTGAAAGTTCATATGCCAATCTTTCAAATATATTATTAGTATCTCTGGCAATCTTAATAACTACATCTTTTCTATCCTCAACTGCTTCCTCTTCTGCCTTTTTTACAAAGTCCTCAACAGATATATCAGCCGCCTGATTTGGATATCTTTTCTTAAGTCCCTCGTAACACAGATAATTAAGATATGTCCAGGATGTATAACCCTCTGGCACTGCAAATTTGGGGAGCTTGGTAACTCCAAATTCTATCTCTACATTACATCTTTGTGCAATCTTTTCTGTATTAGCGATTGCCTGCGGTGCATATTTGAATAAATCGGACATTTCTTCCGGTGATTTAAGATAATACTGTCCGCCTGTATATCTCATTCTGTTCTCATCTGTAACTTTCTTTCCGGTCTGTATACAGAGCAGTATATCGTGTGCCTCTGCATCATCTGCATATGTATAATGAACATCATTAGTACATATAAGTTCAATTCCTGTCTCCTCAGACATTCTTAAAAGCTGTGGATTAACATAATGCTGTTCTACAATTCCGTGATCCTGTAATTCAAGGAAGAAATTGCCCTTGCCAAATATATCCTGATATTCCAGTGCTACCTTCTTAGCTTCTTCATACATTCCTCTTGTGAGGTATCTTTGAACCTCTCCTGCAAGACAGGCACTTGATGCGATTATGCCCTCACCAAACTGCCTTAATACTTCTTTATCAACTCTTGGCTTATAATAAAAGCCTTCTGTAAAGCCCCTTGATACAATCTTCATCAGATTCTGGTAACCCTTGTTATTCTCTGCTAACAGAACAAGGTGGTTATATTTATCATCACCTGTTCCTGCTTCCTTATCAAATCTTGAACCCGGAGCAACATACACCTCACAACCAAGAATAGGCTTTATTCCTGCATCCTTTGCAGCCCTGTAGAAATCAATAACTCCGTACATAACACCATGGTCTGTTATCGCAAGACTATCCATTCCAAGCTCTGCCGCTCTTTTAGTTATCTCTTTTATTTTACTTGAACCGTCCAGAAGTGAATACTCTGTATGGACGTGTAAATGTGTAAATGGCATATGCTCCCTCCATAACAATTATTATTAACAGCATACCATAATTCATGGTAAAAAGAAACCGTATCAGCCATATGACCAATACGGTTTCCATACATAATATTAGGAAAAAAGTTTATATAAATGTGGTGTATATCCACATTTTATCGTTATTAATAGTGCTGTTCTTTATCAGTTAATAGCACCTTTTCTTATCTATATACCTTTATTTATACAAGTCCAAGTACCTTAGGAAGGAACATTGAAAGCATTGGTATATAAGTTACAAGCAAGAGAGCAATAAGTATTATTGCAAAGTATGGAAGCAATGTCTTTATTACGCTTTCGATTGTAGTTCCACCAACCCTGCAGCCTGTAAAGAGGATTGTTCCTACAGGTGGTGTTATTGTACCAATTGATAAGTTAAAGCAGAGTAAGATACCAAAGTGAATTGGATCCATTCCGAATGACTTACAGATTGGTAATAAAATTGGTGTAAAGATAAGTATCGCTGGTGTTACATCCATAAATGTACCAACTACAAGTAATAATACGTTGATAAGAAGTAAGATAAGATACTTATTAGTTGTAAGACCAAGTATTGCATTTGCTATCATATCTGGAATTCCTGTAAATGCCATAGCCCATGACATAATTGATGAAAGTCCGATCATAAATGTAATGATGCCTGTTGTCTTAGCTGCTTCAAGAACAATTCTTGGAATGTCTTTAATCTTGAAAGCCTTATATATAAGTGATAATACTGTTGCATATACTACTGCGATAGCAGAACCTTCTGTTGCTGTGAAGATACCACCAAGGATACCTCCGATTACGATTACGATAAGTAAAAGGCTTGGGATTGCCTGCCAGAATGTCTTAAGAGCAACCTTAACTGGAACTCTCTGCTCTGCCTGATAACCACGCTTCTTAGCCATAATTCCTGCAAGTATCATAACTGCACCACCCCAGAGAAGACCTGGAATATAACCTGCCATAAAGAGTGCTGCGATTGATACGCTTCCTGCAACGCTTGAATATACGATCATTGTGTTACTTGGTGGAATTAACATACCTACTGGAGCAGATGCTACGTTTACTGCTGTACTGTAGTTCTTGTCATATCCTTCTTTTTCTTCAAGTGGTCCTATTGTACCACCCATAGCAGCGGCTGCTGCTGCACCAGAACCTGATATAGCTCCGAATAACATATTAGCTACTACATTTGACTGTGCAAGTGCACCTGGCATACGTCCACTTATTACCTTGGCACAATTAACAAGTCTTGTTGCTATACCACCATTATTCATTATATTACCTGCCAGAATGAAGAATGGAATTGCTATAAGCGAGAATGAATTAGAACCCGCAAATATTCTCTGAGCAGAAGTTGCAAATGAAACATCTGCTGGAATCATACATATCATTGATACTGCTGATGACATACCAATTGCTACACCGATTGGAGCGCCGATAACAAGCAGTACAACCAGTATTGTAACCATTACTAAGGCTACCTGTAATGCTATACTCATATATACCTCTCATTTCTATGCACTTATGTGCATTGCGTACCTTTATGCTTCATCTTTTTTAAGTTCAAGTCCGATATTGTATATGCTGTAAAAGATAATTATTACGCCGCATATTGGAATAATTGAATATATAATACCTGTTGGAATATGCAAGATTGAGTCAAACTGTACGAAATTCATATGTGTAATCTTAAAACCACCAAATACCATTATAAGACCAGCAAATGCGATTGTTACACATTCAATTATTATATTGACGATTCTCTTAGCTTTCTTAGGAAGCTTATCTTTTACTACTGCAATATTAATGTGCTCTCTCTGTCCAAACATATATGTTGCAGATATGATTATTAACCATACAAATGAATATCTTGTAAGTATTTCTGTTACACTGCTTGGAGCTGAGAAAATATATCTGGCAACAACCTGATAAGTTACCATAAGTACCATCATTATAAATATGAATACACTTGCATACGAAGTTACTTTATCTAATATATTTTTTACTGTCTTCATATTAATTCTCCTCTCTTAAAGCTTCTACTTTATTATAAATATTCTTTGTCATATCTGACTGGTTAGCAATACTATCAAGTAATGGCTGGCATTTTTCCCTGAATTCGTTAGTATCCGGATACACAAAGATTGCACCGTGCTCTTCTGCTTCTTTCTTGCCTGCCTCAACAGCTGCCTTAAATGTATCAAATTCATATTCTGTTGATTCCATTACAAGCTTATCAAATATTGCTCTGTCTTCTTCTGACATGCTGTCAAGGAAATTAGTACTTGCTACAACTACATCAGGGTGAACAATATGTCTTGTATATGAGTAATATTTAGCTACTTCATAATGCTTGAAATCTGAATATACAAGCTCACTGTTCTCACCTGCATCAATTACACCCTGCTGAAGTGCTGTATACACTTCTGACTGTGACATTGCTGTACCTGTACCACCCATATACTTAACCATATTAAGATATGTTGTACTATCATTTACTCTTACAATCATACCCTTAAGATCATCTGCTGAGTTGATAGGCTTGTCAGCATATATATTTCTTTCACCTGCTGTATATATTGTAAGGACTTCAAAATTGTACTTTCTTGTTGACTTGAAAAGGTCTGTAAATACCCCTGATTCTGTTGCTCTTCTTAAATGATCCATATCCTGATAAAGATAAGGTGCACCGACAATAGCAAAGTTAGAATCATATCCTTCTGGAACTGAACATGGTACTATAGCCATATCAAGTGCACCAGTTCTGATGAATTCTGCCATAGAACCCTGCTCACCAAGTACACCGTTAGCATATATAGTCATTTTGTATCTGCCATTAGTAGCTTTCTCGAACTTCTCACCAAGCTCCTTCATAGCTTTATACTGTGGGTGGTTCTCATTCTGGTTAAATGCTACTCTGATAATCTTAACTTCCTGACCATCTGCACTTTTACTTCCGCATCCCGTAAGTGTAAAGCTGGTCATTAAACATACGCATAATAATAATGCCATCAATTTTTTACCCATAAAATCCTCCATTCTTATGCTTTCGCATACAAGTGAATTACTTTAAAAGTTCTACACTTACCTTAACTACAACTTTTCTTACCTTCATAGGCTCTACATCTGCAACCTGTGGTCTGTGAATATCTGTAGGAAAGAATACACAGAAACAACCTGGTGTTGATGTGATAAAGCCTTCATTTTCTACATCTTTAACAAATATAAGATCTCTCTCATCATACCTTTCTGCTACTTCGTAGTTACCTGTATCTGGTGTAAAACCTAGCTTTTCCCTGCCTGTTACAAGGAACTGTACATCAAGATACTTCTCGTGGTATTCCGGCTTTCTTGCCTCCAATGGTTCTGTTTCAGCATCGAATACCTGTGCATACATAAGTTTTCCTTCTATCTCATATACGCCTGTTTCCATTTTAGTAAAATCATTGCTCTTTAAATATTCTATTGCTCTTTGTACTGCTGCTGGATAATTCTTAAAATCATCCTTTGTATGAATTGATGAAAATATCATAACAAAACTCCCTTCTATATATAAATATGAAATTCTATAATATATACATTTATATTTTATTCTACATTATTCTTGCTTTTGTTCTCCATTGAGTGAATCATATTAACAATCATCTTATGTGACGGAACCGGAACTCCCAATCTGTCACCAGCTTTAACTACCGCACCACTGATTGTATTAACCTCCGTAAGCCTTCCTGCCTTAAGGTCTGCATATATAGATGTTCTTCCTTCTGGAGAATTAAGAGATGTATTTCTTACACGTTCAATCATCTCTTCTTCATCAAACTCAAGCCCCATAGCTTTAGCTACCTGCATTGCCTCTTTTATAAGTGTAACTGTCATATTCCATGCATATTCATCTGTTGCGATAAATCCGATTGGAACCTGAAGAACTCCTGTAAGAGCACTAAGTGAAACATTAGTAAACAGCTTGTCCCATATAAGCTGCTGAATATTATCATAAATGTGTGTATCAAATCCACAAGAGTCAAGACAGACCTTAACTTTATCAAGCATATGCTGTGAATCTTCAACAAGCATACCGATATTGGTCTTGCCCTTGCCGCCTCTTCTTACATATCCATCACCAAGGATTGCTCCATTATCTTCTGTTGTACCTATGATAATTCTTTCCTTAGGAACAAATTCCAAGATAATGTCTTCGTGGCCTGCACCATTCTGAAGAGTCATTACATATGTGTTATCTCCGATTATTCCCTTATTCTCCATAAGTGCTGCTCTTGAATATAAAGCCTTGACAAATATAATTACTAAATCCACTTCACCTATTCCTTCACTACTAAGTAATGCTGTTGGGTGATATATTACATCTGTATTATTCTCAAATAACTTTAATCCGTCTGCATTAATCTTATCTACAAGTTCTGCCTTCTTATCAATCATATATACATCATTGTCAGCAGAAAGATGTCCACCATATATAGAACCCATGGCACCAGCTCCAAGTACCGCTATCTTCATAGTACGCCTCCATTTCTTCACATTTTTGTTATCTTAAATATTATTTCTTCTTAAAATATTCTTCTTTTATCTGTTTATTATTACTGTAATAAATATTTTTCTTTATTTATTATTTTTGTTATTGCCGTAATAAATATTTTTCTTTATTTATTATTTTTGTTATTGCGGTAATAAATATTTTTTTATTATTTCTATTGCTGCCGGCAGCCCTTAAGACCGCCAGCATATTATATTATATTATGTTAAATACATTTTCCACTTATTAGCGTGTGAATTCTGCAAGACCTTCAATAGCATAAGCTCTGATTGGGCAAGAATCCAAGCCATATATTGGAAGTGGTGAGTATGACATAAAGAATGTATCCTGTGAAAGTTTATCAAGGTTCTTTAATACTTCAAGGAATACGATGTTCTCTGCCATACAGATATCGTGGAAAGGCTTAACGTCTTCGTTGCAGTTCTCAATTGAAACACCATCACCAAAGCCTACGCACTTAATCTTGTGGTCTACACACCACTGTGCTGTCTCACCATTTACTAATAATCTCTGATCCTTGTCTGTATTAGTATCAGGTGTGAATGGGTCAAGCTTGTAAGATGAATCGATGATAAGAATATCACCTTCCTTTACCCAGCCTTCTGTTGCCTTGTCAAGGTCTGCCGCACTGATGTGCTTTCTGTGAGGAAGTGTATCCTTGAAGTCAACATATATTGCTCTTCCCATAAATGTTGTAAGTGGAAGTTCAGCAACTGATGGCCAGTTGTCATCGTGATGATAAGGACACTCGCAATGTGTTCCTAAGTGGCTTGTAAGATCCATTGCTGTGTGAAAATCAGGAATTGGTCCACCTGTGTTATATCTGATAAGGTGACATCTTCTTGACTCTGTCTTTGGGTCTAATGGCTTTGTAAGATCGATTACCTTTAATCCGTTTCCTAAAGCAAATGTTGTGTTCATAATTAAATCCTCCTGTGAATTAAATATTTTGTTTACTTGTTAGCTTTTTAGATACTTGTTAAATTTTCCTGTTTGTTACTTTTTTGTCATTTCCTTTGACACTTGCAGTATACCAGTATACCGGTTTATAATCAATTATCAAAACTTTATAAATTTCCGATAATATTTTTGTAATATATTCACAAATTTAAGTCGTTTCTCAAATACTTTTATCAAAATAGCGAATCCATTTTTGTGTATTTGTTAAACTTTTGACATTGCACCAGATGAAAACATTGTAAAAATATAGCATTTGTTGTATCATAGTGGTTTGCATAAGCTTTAATGTCTATTGCAATTTTTATATTATTTTGCAAGATTGGAGAATATATGAATAATTCAACCTCTTATTGGTTAAAAAAAGGAATTCACAACGGTATGCCTATAGCACTTGGCTACCTTGCTGTTTCTTTTACGTTGGGAATTGCCGCTAAGAATGCAGGACTGACCGCCTTACAGGCTGCCCTTGCAAGCATAACATGCCACGCTTCTGCTGGTGAGTTTGCCGGCTTTACACTTATTGCAGCACTTGCTGCATATACAGAGATTGCTGTTATGGAACTTATAATTAATGCACGATATTTTCTTATGTCGTGTGCCTTAAGCCAGAAATTAGATAATAAAATGCCATTTTTTCACAGACTTATTATGGGATTGTTCGTTACTGATGAGATATTCGGACTGACAGTATCTGTTCCTGAAAAACTCAACCCCGCATATATGTACGGAATGGTTCTTGTAGCCTCACCCGCATGGGTTCTTGGAACATACTTTGGCGTGCTGTTTGGAAATATACTTCCAGCTAATATTGTAAGTGCTTTAAGTGTCGGGTTATACGGAATGTTCATTGCAATAATAATTCCACCTGCAAGAAAAAATCACATAATTGCAGGAGTTGTCGCAATATCAATGATTATAAGCTGTATATTCAGCTATGCTCCTGTTATAAGCAGCATTTCCTCTGGAACCCGAATTATTATATTAACAGTTGTCATCTCGCTTGCGGCAGCAATTCTTTTTCCTGTGAAGGATGAGAATGCCGGCAGCGCTGATAACACTGATAATGCTGGCAGTGCTGATAACACTAATACTACTAATAATACTTAAGAAACATATTACCTATATAGAATTGGGAGATTATTTATGCCTACACATAATACATACATATACATATTAATTATGGCTCTTGTAACATATCTTGTAAGAGTTCTCCCTCTTACACTGATACGAAAAGAGATTAAAAATATCACAGTTAAATCATTTCTTTACTATGTGCCTTATGTAACACTTGCTATTATGACTTTTCCAGCGATATTATCTGCAACCTCCAGTATAATATCAGCTGCTATCGCTTTTGTAATAGCCATCGTGCTTGCGTGGATTGGAAAAAGCCTTTTTCAGGTTGCAATGTTAAGCTGTGCATCAGTATTTATTGTAGAACTTGTTATAACATTTTTACAGACACATTAATATAAAGATTAAACCGCCGTCAGCCCTTGAAATTAAAGGCTGGCGGCGGTTTCTATCAACACATTTTGTCCTATGAGTCTTTTATCCTATAAGTTCATTAATACCTTAATAAATATTAACTATCTGCTAGTGTATGTTAATTTATAACTGAAGCTTAATAATCATTATCTCATATGTGCAGCTTTCACTAAATGCTTGGCAAGTACAGATGTTGTAACTGAGCCAACACCACCCGGTACTGGAGTTGCAATTGAGGCAATATTCTCTATTGCTTCAAAATCAACATCACCGCAGAGCTTTCCTTCCTCATCAACATTTATTCCAACATCAATAACAACAGCTCCATCTGCAACATATTCGGGCTTTATCATCTTAGCTGAGCCTGCCGCTGCGACAAGTATCTGTGCATGCTTACAGGTCGCCGCCATATCGACTGTCTTTGTATGTACAACTGTAACTGTTGCATTTCTTTTCATAAGAAGCATAGCTACAGGCTTACCAATAACAAGGCTTCTTCCGACTACTGTAACTCTCTTGCCTTTAATATCTACACCTGCATAATCTAACATCTCTATAACAGCCTCCGCTGTACAAGGTGCATATCCTGTTTCATCTCCTGCATATACCTTAGCAAGATTAACCGGTGATATTCCATCAAGGTCTTTTCTTGGGTCTATTCTGTTCTCGACAGCCTTCTCATCAATATGCTTTGGCAATGGTCTTAAGAGAAGGATTCCATCTATGTCAGGATTATTGTTAATCTGGTCGAATTCCTTCTGAAATTCATCATTAGATATATCTGCCGCAAATGTATATGTTGTACATCTTACGCCTACTTTATCCATTTTCTTTACTGCTCCACGTTCATATGAACAGTCATCCGGTCTTTCACCAACTCTTATTATTGCAAGATGTGGAAGTTCCCCATCTATATTCTTAATATCTTCTATAAGCTGCTCATTAATAGAATTAGCAACTGGCAGTCCTTTTAATATTTCCATTAGATAATACCTCCATTATTCTGACTGTATGTATTGTTATCCTGGTATTTTTATATAACTACAATGTCAATATCTTTTTGATTATTATGGATGTACGCAATCCATAACCCTGTCATATACTTTATCAGCAAGTTCATTGCCTGTAATTACAAGCTCGTCAGCTTTAGTATTCATATCTTCTGCAACATCAATATTTTTCATAAGCTTTGTATTGATATACACATTTAATGAAGCTCCGTTAAGAGCCGCCTTGCACATCTGTACACCAACACCTGCATCACTGATTGCAAGCCTGCTTCCAATAACCGATATTCTGTCAATAAGCTTTATTGCCTCAACTATAAGCTCCATCATAGAAAGAGGAGCTTCACTTGCAATAAGCAAAGCATTTTCCATAACCTTATTACGGTGCTCTAACTGTTCTTCTGTATCCTTAGGAAGTCCGTAAGCTTCTGATAACGGCTTAAATGCCTTGGCATCCTTATCCATACACTCATACAATCTGTTAGTAATGTCCCCAGCTTTAACAATAAGTTCTTCAATTTCTTCCTGATATTCTGCATATTTTTTCTTTCCTGTTGTCAAAGAAAGCACCATATTGCCCAATGCCATTCCTACTGCTGCTACATATCCGCAGGCTCCCCCTCCTCCAGGAACCGGCTCTTTAGAAGCTAGAACATTTAAAAAATCCTTCATATCCATATACTTTTCCTCACTTCCTTAAATATCTGCTAAATTTCTATTGTACCTGTAAATACTGTTGTTGCAGGACCTTCCATATACACATTTCCTGACTCTGTATCCCAGCTTATATTAAGGTCGCCACCAAGAAGATGAAGTGTTGCATCAATATCGCACATGCCATTAAGCACTGTCGCCACAAGGCTTGCACAGGCACCAGTACCACATGCAAGGGTTTCCCCTGAACCTCTCTCCCATACTCTCATATTAAGATTTTTTCTATCAACTACCTGAATGAATTCAGTATTAACTCTTTCTGGAAATGCCATATGACTTTCAAAATGAGGTCCGATTTGTTCAATTGCAAACTTCTTTATATCAATATCTTTATCAAGATACACTATTCCGTGTGGATTCCCCATTGATACGCCTGTTATCTCATATATACCGCCATTAACTTCTATCTTTTCTGCTACAACGGCGTTGGTTACTTCACTAAGTGCCTTTACTGCAACTTTGCTAAGTCCTGTATCCTTGGCGTTAGAAAGTATATCCTTGTATACAGCTTTATAATTCTTTAATGCACTTATATCCATCGGAATATCTGCGGCTTCAAGAACCGGACATCCCATATTAACCTTTGCTGTTGCGACCTTTCCGTCTGTACCTATATTTAATTCGAGTATCTTTATACCAGCAAGTGTATCAATCTTTACTGTTGTCTTATCTGTAAGACCATTATCATATACATACTTTCCGACACAACGTATGCCATTGCCGCACATCTTTCCCTGTGAGCCGTCAGCATTGTACATTTCCATAAAGAAATCAGCCTTATCTGATGACTTTATAAGGATAAGTCCGTCCGAGCCTATTCCTGTATGTCTGTCACTTACCTTAATTGCAACCTCACTTGGATTATCTAATTCTTCTTTAGTGCAGTCAACATATACATAATCATTGCCTGCTCCGTGCATTTTTGTAAATACCATATATCCTCCAATCACCTTACTATAAAATTATATATCAGTATCTTTCATTAATAATACCAATCTGTTACATCTATATCTTTCTTTAATACCCATCTTTAGTGTTACGCATCCGTAAATATACTCATAACCATAGTCGCCGATTCTACCATAGTATTACCGCTGTCCATACTGCATTTTTGTATATAACGGAACGCTTCCTGCTCAGTCATATTATTCTTTTCCATAAGCATATGCTTCGCAGTATCTATTATCTTTTGTTCCTCAGGGCTTCTCTGCCTTGGCGTGGTTCTAGCTTTTCTTCTGCGGCGAATCTGCGATTGCTGCATAATCTCAATTGTAGATAATAAATCATTAACTTTAATCGGCATGGCAACGCATACAACATTGCTGTCGTGACATTCCTCCCACAAATTCTGCGATGCGACAAGCAGTATTTCAAAACTCTTTGGCTTGTATTCGTATAGTTCTGAATACAACATATTATCAGACAGCTTATAACCACATATTATAATTCCGTCTGACAGATTATCTGCCTGATTGATAGCCTGAGCACCGCTTGTACAGGGAACTGCCACATCATAACCTCTTCTTACTAAAAGACTGCGAACCGCCTTGGCCTCCTCTATTTTCGGAAACGCAACTATTAATGTAGACATATTCTAACCTCTTATCACAGTCAGTTTTTAAAATTTGTAAAGGTATTCATCAAGTTCCCACTGGGTAACCTGTGTCTTGTAATCGTTCCATTCTCTTAACTTGGCCTCTGTGTACTTAGATGTAATATGTTCTCCTAATACATCACATATGAACTTATCCTCGTTAAGATATCTGACAGCATCATAAAGACTTTCAGGAAGCACCTCTATAGCCGCATGCTTTCTTTCTTCATCTGTCATCTCAAATATATTACAGTCAACACTTGCTGGAACCTCAAGTTTATTCTTAATTCCATCAAGACCAGCCGCAAGGCAGGTTGCAAGTACAAGATATGGATTAGCTGATGGGTCTGGATTTCTTAATTCAACTCTTGTACCCTGTCCTCTTGAAGCCGGAATTCTTATAAGCGGACTTCTGTTAGTTGCTGACCACGCAATATATACAGGAGCTTCATAACCCGGAACTAATCTCTTATAAGAATTGACTAATGGATTAGTAAGTGCCGCCATACCCTTTGCGTGCTTCATAAGTCCTGCTATAAAATGATATGCATCCTCTGACAAACCAAGTGTGTCATTCTCATCGGCAAATATATTCTTTCCATCCTTTGCAAGTGACATATTAACGTGCATACCTGAGCCATTAATTCCATACTTTGGCTTTGGCATAAATGTTGCATAAAGTCCGTGTCTTTTAGCTATAGTCTTCACTGTAAGCTTAAATGTCATTATATTATCGGCTGTCTTTAACGCCTCATCATATTTAAAATCAATCTCGTGCTGTGCTGGTGCAACCTCGTGATGTGAAGCTTCTATTTCAAAGCCCATATCTTCAAGTGTAAGCACCATATCTCGTCTTACATTTTCACCTAAATCTGTTGGACCTAAATCAAAATATCCAGCTTTCTCGTGTGAAAGTGTTGTTGGCAATCCGTTATCATCTGTGTGGAACAGGAAGAATTCACATTCAGGCCCTACCTCGAATACATATCCCATATCATGAGCTTCTTTAATTACTTTCTTAAGAATCCAGCGTGGATCACCTTCAAATGGCTTGCCATCAGGTGTATACACATCGCATATAAGCCTTGCAACTTTGCCCTGCTGTGGTCTCCATGGGAATATCTCAAATGTATCATAGTCTGGATAAAGATACATATCCGACTCTTCAATTCTTACAAATCCTTCTACTGAAGAACCATCAAACATACATTTGTTATCAAGTGCTTTTCCTAACTGGCTTGATGTAATAGCTACATTTTTCAAAACTCCGAACATATCAGTAAACTGAAGTCTGATAAATTCAACATCTTCTTCCTCAACCATTCTGAATATGTCCTGCTTGGTATACTTTCCCATATCACTCTGTTCCTTTCCTGATTAAATGATAAGCATAAGCGTTATTATAATATTCACCAGTGCACATTTTACGCACCCTGAACTAATACGCCAATACAGATAATATACTACATTTACCTTTATCTTGTATACATTGTTTTATCAAAAACTAATAATGTAAACCGTCATATTAACTTTGACTTTAACATATAATATTCCAACAATAAGTGCCTGTATCATACAGAAATGAGGATTACAATGAAGATCAACCATTACAAATTATCAGTATTACTTTCCATAATACTTCTTAGTCTTGCTACTTTTTTCTACATATACACGACAATATTCACACCACACGGTGCATATGCCAACAGTTCGGCTGTTGTTAATGGAATTGGCGGAGGTAATATAACTGGTGATTGTCAGGCAGGAAAAAAAGCACTGCCAATATACTGCGTGCAGACTGACAAGAAACAGATTTCGATATCTTTTGATGCCGCGTGGGGTGCTGACGATACTGTCAGGATACTGGACATTTTAGATAAACATAATGTAAAGACTACATTTTTTATGACGGGAGGCTGGGTATCAACTTATCCTGATATGGTTAAAGAAATATACAGCCGTGGCCACGACCTTGGAAATCACAGCGAGAACCACAAACAGATGAGTAAGCTTGATGCTGCCTCACAGAAAGAGGAAATTATGTCTGTACACCAGAAAATAGAGGAGCTCACAGGATACAACTGTTTCTTGTTCCGCCCTCCTTACGGTGATTATAATTCTGAACTTATTAATACTATATATGGCTGTAACCACTATCCTGTACAATGGAATGTTGACTCTCTTGACTGGAAAGACTACGGCGTTGAAAGCATTATAAAAACCGTCACCACGCACAAAGCACTAGGCAACGGCTCTATAATTCTTATGCACAACGGTGCTAAATTCACGGCTGATGCACTCGATACTGTCCTTACTAATCTTAAACAACAGGGATATGAGATTGTTCCTATATCACAGCTTATCTTAAAAGATAACTTCCATATGGATAGTACCGGACGACAATTAAATGATTAAACGTTACATAAACCTCATCTTATAACCACCGCTGAACACTTTCCCAACTGCAAGCTTATTGCCCCACTCCCTGTCTGTAAGCCTGCAGTTAAAATCTACTGCATCAGCACGTCCATACCAAGGCTCTATGCACACAAAAGGTACTCCTTTTCCTGCTGATGACCACAATCCAAATACCGGTGTATCAAATATAACCTCAACAACCGGTTTGCAATCTTTACAAAGGCTTACACATTTTATGTCGCTGCTCTCAATAATATAAGCATCATTATCAAAGAAATTCTCTGTCAATGTCACATTTTTATTAGTGATTGGCATATAGTGGATATCTGGCTGTACAAGTCCATCCTTTGATAACAAATGGTATTGTATTCCATTCTCTTTGGTTTCGAATCTTACCTGTGCTCCAATGGCATTTTCACCACACACAAAAGCTGGATGTCCACCAATGCTGAAATACATCTCTTTATTATCCTTATTCACAACTTCCCATATAGTTATGACATTATTATCTGCCAGTCTGTGTGTTATCTTTAACTCAAAGTCAAAAGGATATACAGCTTTAGTGTTCTCATCAGACTCCAGTTTCATTACCACGGCACTATCGTCCTTCATAACAAGACTAAACTCCATATCTCTTGCAAAACCATGCTGTGTCATATGATATTCTTTTTCCTCGTATATTGAAGTATCGTTCTTATACCTTCCAACCAGCGGGAATAATACTGGTGTATGTCTTTTCCATACGTCTGGCTGTCCTGACCATATATACTGCTTATTATCGCTCTTTCTAATAACTGATACTATCTCACAGCCCTTACTATCTACAATCACCTCAAAATTATCATTACTAAGTGTATACTGCATATATTTCCTCTCTCTTATGTTTATTTGCAGTTACCTGCCTTATTATCTGTCGTTATTCATCCTCCAGTCTATGCATCTTTGGAGATATTCAACATATTCTGGATTTTTGCACATACCCTTTCCCGGATTATCTGAAATCTTAGCAACGTCCATTCCATTACATTTAGTAGTCTTCATTACTATATTAAGTGCCGGAACATCTGTATCATTACTTATATATGTTCCTATTCCAAATGCAACCTTAGCTTTTGCATTAAAGTATCTGTAAAGCTTGTCAGCCCTGTCAAAGTCAAGGCTGTCACTGAATAATAATGTCTTATTAGCAGCATCTATCCCCAGACTCTCATAATGCTTAATCATCTTATCTCCCCATTCGTATGGGTCGCCGCTGTCATGTCTTACACCTCCAAAAAGTGTTGCATAAGTAAGCTGGAAATCCTTTAAGAAGCAGTCTGTTGTTATCGCATCTGTAAGTGCAATACCATTAAGAATTCCATATTCCCTTACCCAGGCATCAAGTGCATACCAGTTAGAATATGCCGGATTGTGCTTATGGTTGCCCTGTCCTGTACACATTATCCACTCGTGTGCCATTGTTCCAACAGGTGTAAGATTATATTTCTTGGCAAGATATACATTACTTGTTCCTACGAATAAAGAATTACCCTTATAGTCAGCCTCTGCAAGTGTCTTAACTGCCAGTTCCTGTGCCTCTGATGATAATCTTCTTCTAAGTCCGAATTCGCTGAAGCTTCCAAGCCTGTATACATTCTTCCCTTGTGCTTCATCTGCCTCATCAGCCTCAAGTGCCGCAACCTTGGCACTTAATCTTTCCTTAAAGCTCTTAAGAAGTTCATCATAATTATATGCCATTCTGAAATACACTTCGTTGACAATGGCAAGTGTTGGTATCTCATATAATGAAGTATTAAGCCACGTTCCAAAAGTTTCTATACTAAGTCCACATTCTGCATCAGTTGTAATCTTAAAATCAGCATATCTTGCCTGCCATAATCTTAAGAAATCAACATAACTTCCTTTCATCCACTTAACATTTTCAAGATAATCAAGCTCGTCCTCTGTAAATCTTAAAGTACAGAAATGCTTTATCTGCTCTCTGATTTCTTCTACCATCTCTTCTGTAAAATGTACATCTTTATTCCTGCACTTAAATGTCCAGGTTGTCTTATAATCAGAGAACTGGTGGTAAATTGCCTGTCCCATACTGAACTTGTACATATCAGTTTCCAAAAGACTTACTATAATTGGATTTAATTTCATAAGTAATCCTCCGTTCTTGTGCTGCTGCACTTACTCCTGACTTTCATTACTGTATACATATAACTCTGATAATTTATTGCCTGTTATTGATACACCTTTTTTATTAACGGCCTTTATTTTATCATTTATACTTCTTTTAAAACTTGTCTTATACAACTGCTTTCCAAGTATAATCTCGTACACTCTCTGCAAATCCGGAAGTGTGAATTCCTTAGGCATAAGATTAAATGCAACATCACTATATTGTGTCTTATTCCTTAATCTCATAAGCCCCTCTATGATAATCTGGGCGTGGTCAAATGCTAACGCCTCATAACTTATAAGTTCAGGAATGTAACTCTTCACGCTGATGCAGCCATTTTTAAATATCTTTTCCTTAAGTGAATATTTAATCGTAATATTTTTCTCTTTATTAGCAAATGTCACTATCTCATCATTAAATGTTATGTCAAACCATAACGCCTCACTCGCATCATCTCCAGCCTGTGGCTTAATTCCATCAATCGGAATAAGTGTCATATACGCTATATCTATAACCCTCATTCTTGGATCTCTGTCCGGCTGGCTCATTGTATAGAGCTGTTCCATATATATATCTTTAAGTCCTGTTTCTTCTTCAAGCTCTCTGCACGCCGCCGTATACGCTGATTCTGTTATATTAACAAAACCTCCCGGAAGTGCATAACAATCTATATATGGATGATTATTACGCTTTATAAGAAGTACTTTAAGACATTTTAAATCCCTGCTTATGCCAAAAAGAAGCATATCAACCGTAACACTAGGTCTTTCATAGTGTCCCGGATTATATTGTTCAAGAAACTCCTTTTCTGTAAGCCCATCTTTATTCCTTCTTTCAGCTCTTGGTATATACTCATTATTATTGTTAATTTCACTCATAAAACCTATACCTCTTATAAAAAGTAGCTTTTTGATACTTTTATATATACTACTTTTGTACTAATATGTCCAGTACTTTTTACTAATCAGCCACGTTCCTGTCTTATCCTGCTCCGTTTTTTTTATTCATTATATCCATAACAATTCCCTGCAACAACATAAAAATAAAGCTGTCACACTAAACTCAATCTATACATTATGCGGCTGTAAGCATACTGCCTTCTGCCTGCATATTATACAAATCACCATTTAGTGTAACAGCCCAATTACCATTTAATTATAACTTTCTTAATAATTGTATCATTCTTTAATTATAATTGTTAAACATTAATATCCCAACGACTTTAAAGTACTATAATCACTAAGCTGCATATAATACTTAACATTATTATAAGTATCCTCATCATAATAGCTTACTGATAATACAACCTTATCAGTATCAAAGGTCTTATCAAATGGATTGTCAAGTTCTTTTCTTATTTCACTGATAAGATTCATATCTGATATATAACTGCTGTCCTCATAATAATAGCTGCCATCCTTTATTGAATATATATACAATGTAAAATCATCCTTAATGTCCGATTTATTCAATCGTATATTTTCAAAGTTATCAAGATACTTTTTAAGCTTATTACTTGTCTGTGATATATTCTGTGATGCAATCCTATTAACTGCATTATAATAAGCATTTAAAGTCTTAGGAAGCTTATCACCTAATAATATCTGTGCTGAGTATGGTATTCCATTTCTTGTAAACGAAATGTATATATATGGCATTCCACCTCTGTATCTTGATGAAACATCATTAATACTGCTATAGTACTGTGTAAATGGAATACTGTTAATTTCATTAATGAAAGTTTCATACACTTCTTTGGCAGCTTCCTGTGTAATTATGTTATCCATAAATGTAAGCTTGGCATCTTCAAATGCAGGAAGATTCTTATATTCCTTACTTATATCCTGCATATTCTCGAACTTAGAAGCAAGCTTAACAACCTCTGACTGCTTAATGAATACTTTTCTGTATCTTCCAAATATGCCGTCTTTAATATATACATTATATTTTATATATTCTTCATTTTTTCTTCCATTATTATAATAACCTGCACTGATATCCTGTATATTCTGTAAATTATCCTCAATACTGTCTGCTACAAGCTTTATAACTTCTTCATCTGTTATCTTGAGTCTGCCTAATATATCCTCAAAATAATCTTTTTCTTCTGAATAACTGTATGACAACATATTGTCGTTTACAATTGACATCTTTACATACTTTACCTTTGAAGTATCTGGAACGTACGAAAGCATCTGCCCAATTCCTGCATTAACAATCACTCCAAATACTGCCGCAAGGACGTAAGCCAGAATAATTGAAGGCATTGCTTTTATTATTCTGTGAAGTTTCCTGCTTGATATGACTTCATATATTATTACAACAAATGCAGCCACCACGAATGAAACCACTATATATTCAAGAAAATATCCTCTGTAACCACCACGCTTTTCCCTTATATAAAGCATAACTCCAAGAACACTTATAACAAAACCGATTGCAGTTCTTATTGCAAACTGTAACTTCCAGCCGGGTGCCGGCTTACCTGCTGTCTCACTCTTTCTCTTAGTAAACAGTACACAGCCAAGAACAATATAAATAACTGCAAGAACCAGTGTGTATATATTAGAGGCGATCGACAAAAGCATCTGTGGAACACTTGACGATGTAATATATAAGGGTTCAAATGCACCAAATACCTGTGCTGTAAGCATATTATAAGAATTATCAAGTATCCACACAGGGCATTCCATAGTCGCTGTAGCAACTGAATCTGTAACTGTACTTGCGATAAGCAGTATAATAAATCTTGGTAGAAATACTATAAGTCCTGACACACATATATTGCTGAATATATTACCTGTTATTGAACAAGCCAGTGCAATTGCCGCACTGCAAAGAAGTGCACATATAAATTCTGCAACATATATATGAATTGTTACACCGTAATCAACTATAAAATAGTTCCTAAAAATGTGGTAGCCTATAAAGCTTGTCACAAAAGCTGTCAGCATTGATACTGCCTGCCAGAATGTAACTGCAGCAAACTTACTTATAAATAAAGCCTTTCTTTTGTATGGAAGTGAATGGTAAAAATCACTTGTACTTCTTTTATTAAGAAATGACCACGCATAAAGAGCAAGTATCGGTGTTATAACCAATACAACAATCAGCAGCACTCCTTGTGATGATATCGGTGACACCAATGATGTATAAGGCGATGACATATTAATAACTTCTGTGCCACTCTCTGCCGCAGCATTAGCGGCATTTATCATTTTTTTAATATTAAGTCCTTCTATGATAATTGGAAATCCTGATACAAATGCCACAACTGCTAAAGATATAAATCCAATCACCTTTAACTGTATTACTGTCTGCCAGAACAGCTTTAAACTAAATACATTTTTATTATTAGTATTATCCATCAAGTTCCACCTCCAATGCTGTATCAAATTCATAACCTAACGCTTCCATCTCATAAGTAAATACTTCTTCTAATGTAAGCGGAAGCACATCAAGAACAAGCGGATTTAACTTACTAAGCTTCTCAACAGTTGTATCCCTGTCACCATTAATAATCATATTGGCAACAGAACCTTCCTGTCTGTATCTTATTATGTTAAATTCATCAAATGTACTTCTTGAGAATTCATTCCTGAATGCAACCTGAATTTTAAACTGTGATGTCTTTAATTCAAGCACATCACTGTCAAGTACAAGACCTCCTCTGTGCAGTAATGCAAGATGGTCACATATATCCTCAAGCTCCCTTAATGAATGTGAAGTCACAATAACAGTTGCATTATATTCAATAACATCATTGCATATAAGCTTTTTAACAAGATTTCTCATAACAGGGTCAAGCCCGTCAAATGTCTCATCAAAGAACATATACTTTGCCCTTGTAGACAATGCCAGTATAATAGCCGCCTGTCTTTTCATTCCTTTAGAAAAATTACCTATTGGCTTTGCTGGATTTAACTCGAAAAGCTCTGTAAGCTTATTAAATCTTTCCCAATCGAACTTTTCATATATCGATGCGTACAGCTTTGCCATTTTATTCATATTAGCACCTGGCAGGAAGAATAATTCATCTGCCACAAGAACCACATTTTCCTTAATCTTAGGATTTTCATATATTGGGGCATCATCTATATATGCCTCACCCTTTTCCGGCTTATATATGCCTGCAAGAACTCTTAAAAATGTTGACTTTCCTGCACCGTTAGAGCCGACCATTCCGTATATACAGCCGTCACTGATGTTACAAGTAATATTATCAAGTGCAACAAAGTCTTCAAAATTCTTGCTGACTTCCTTAACCTTAATCATCACAAGCCCTCCCTTATTTATTCTATTTCTTCATATACCTTATTAACATTTTCAATAATCTCATCTTTAGAAATACCTGCTAATGCAAGCTCCCTTACAATCTGGTTTAACTTAGGAAGCTTCTCCCTTACATTAACTCCCAAAGCTTCAAGTGCGTCAGGCGATATAAACGACCCTTTACCCGGAACTGTGACTATCATCTGTCTTCTGTCCAGCTCTGAATACGCTTTCTGAATTGTATTAGGATTAGTTGACAGTTTAACTGACAGGCTTCTTACAGATGGCATTTTATCTCCCTCTTTAAGAATTCCAGTCATTATCTGCTCCTCAACCTGATTTATAATCTGTTCATATACAGGCACTCGCGACATGACATCTATAACGAACATCGTATTACCAATCCTTTCTAATGTTTAATTCGTGTTGATTATAATTTATCTATAATTGTTATTAACTATCATAAGTCTTATAGATCTTATAATTACTACCAGTATTCTATACCAGTTATCCATTGCAATGTATTAACTGTACTATATTAATTAGTACAGTTGTTATGATTAATATATTATATACCTTGAATTTTGTCAATATGAAATTAATTAGTATATTTGCATAACATCTTCCTCTTTGATTAACACTTAAATTATGCTACAATAGTTTTAATTATGACGTGTCACAGGTAAATACACTTTTCTATACTAATAAACTACTGTTTATACCCCTGACACTCACATTATTAACAATTATTAATTAATACAGGAGGATTATCTAATGAGCGAAGCATGTTCACATAACTGTTCAAGCTGCGGTTCTGATTGCAGCGAAAGAACAGCACCACAGAACTCAAGAAATGATAATAATAAAAATGTAAAGAAAGTTATAGCTGTTGTCAGTGGTAAGGGCGGTGTCGGAAAGTCACTTGTAACTTCACTTCTTGCAGTTAAAGCACGCCAGTCTGGTCTTAAAACTGCCATTCTTGATGCTGATATAACAGGACCATCTATCCCTAAATCTTTTGGTCTTTCAGGCAAGGCAACCTGCAATGAAGAAGGTACAATAATATACCCACCAGAAACCCGCACAGGTATCAAGACTATGTCACTTAACTATCTTCTTGATAACGAAACCGACCCTGTTATATGGAGAGGTCCTGTTATTGCCAGTGCTGTTAAGCAGTTCTGGGAAGAAGTAGCCTGGGAAGATACAGACTGTATGTTCATCGACTGCCCACCGGGAACAGGCGATGTTCCACTTACTGTATTCCAGACACTCCCGGTTGACGGAATTGTTGTTGTAACATCACCTCAGGATCTCGTATCTATGATTGTTGAAAAGGCTGTTAATATGGCTAAGATGATGGATATTCCTGTTATCGGAATTGTAGAGAATATGTCATATTTCAAATGTCCTGACTGTGGCAATATCCACTACATTTACGGAAAAAGCAATATTGATAAGGTTGCCGAAGATATGGGCATTAAAAATGTTGCTAAAATGCCTATAGACCCACACGTTGCTGAATATATCGATGCAGGACGTGCTGAGGAGCTTGATGCCTCTGCACTTGATACTATATTCAAAGATATTTAAGGATTATATTATGAAAAGGATAATAATGTTTAAAGGTGGAGTTGAAACACTTGAGTTCTTCTCTGTTGAAATAGCTGAATATTTAGAAAGCAAGGGATACGAAATATTCTGGTACAACCTGCTTTTATCAAAGAACAGCTTTAATGAGCTTATGCACTATTATAATAATCACTGCAATGAACAGCTCTATGCAATTACCTTTAACTTTGAGGGACTTGAGGGCGAAGAAGGGTTATATAACAATGATGGCTGGAACTTCTGGGACTATTCTGGTGTTACAGTTATTAATATCGTTGTTGACCACCCTTTATATTACAATCAGTTTCTTAAAGCTCTGCCTGAACATTATCGTCAGGTCAATATTGACCATATGCATATTGATTATATGAAACGCTTCTTTCCCGATGTTGATGTATATTTTATCCCATCTGCCGGAACTGAGCTCAATAAACACAGAAAGCTTATTAAAGATTATGATTACCTGCCAATGTGCCAACGTCCAATCGATGTAATATTTACAGGCAATTACACTCCTAAGCATATTCTAAGAAAGCAGCTTAATAATATGGAACAGGATTATATTGATTTCTATGAAAGTGCCTTAGAACGCCTTATTATGTCACCAGACCTTACTATTGATGAGCTCTCAGAAATGTGTCTTAAAGAAGAATTTCCAGAAATAACTGATGAACAGCTCGCCAACTGTATGCCGCCAATGATGTATGTTGACCTTTCTGTAAGATTTCACTACAGACAGCTTGTTATCCGTATGCTTGCAGACTCTGGAATAAAGCTTAATACATATGGTTCCGGCTATAATTATATAGAATGTAACCACCCTGAGAATATCATTATGCACGGCGGTGTTAATTCCCAGAAATGCCTTGATATGATAAGCCAGTCCAAAATATCACTTAATGTAATGCCCTGGTTTAAAAATGGCATTCACGACCGTATATTTAACAGCTGTCTTAATGGTGCTGTCAGCCTCTCTGACTCATCTATATATATTGATGAATTATTCACTGACAGACAGAATATAATATTATATGACCTTAATATGTTAAGGGATTATGAGCTTTCCGGGTATGACCTTAATATCACCAAGCCTCTTACAGACTATATTAAAGAATTATTAGCAGACGACAATAAGCTTCAGGCTATTGCTGATAACGCTTACAGCCTGTGCCATAACAGACACGACTGGAAAAACAGAGCCTCCATTATAGAGGCCCTGTTAAGATAAGTTGACTATTTTTTTATTATATGTTAAAGTAGTATTTGCTTGCGGATGTGGCGGAACTGGCAGACGCGCTAGATTTAGGTTCTAGTATCGTACGATGTGCAGGTTCGATTCCTGTCATCCGCATTTTTTATTTTAAAATATTTATATTTTGATTATATCTTTAATTCTAATTATATTTTAGTATCCTTTGATTATCTTATGTATTACAAGATACTCTGCCACAAGCGTTACTGGTGCAAGTATTATACACCACAGCGATAACACGATACATTCCTTCATACAGATTTTCTCTATTACTTCCCTGTCTGCACCTGTATTCCTCATAACACGTATTATATCTTTATACTGTTTCATTCTCGTTACAAGAATAACTAGAGATACTGCTATATACACGAATACTGCTGCCGCCAGAGATACTCCATATAATATGTAATTGACTATTGCTTCCCTTCTGGCATCATCTTTATCATCTGAATACACATAATATGAAAATCCTGCTGGTCCAAGATATGATTGCAGATTATTGCCTGTAGAAAGATTTACCGAATCTAAGCTGTACTTTACATTAATCTGGTTGTATTTCATTGCAAGTGTAATTGTTTCTGGTAATTCTTCCATACCAAGCAGATTTCTAAGCAATTCATTCTGGCGGTCTACGGCCCGTTGTCCAAGCTTATTAGAAGCTACCATCGTATATTTGGCATACTCAGGTATATACTCTTTTAATCTTTCCTTTATTTCATCATTAACATAGACTACATTAGCAGCCCTTGTCACTGCCGCCGGTGCAAAAAGAGTATCATATTCATATTCCTTTAAAATAGTATTTCCAACGATACCTTCAGCAACTGACCTGCTGACCTGAATATTTTCATCTATATTCATTATTTCCCTGCACCTTTTATCAAGCTCTTCTGTGGTTATATCAGAAGTAAGATAATCCTCATTAAATGACTTGTAATTATCATTAACCGTTATCATTCCATTATTATACATATATTCATATAAATTTTCGTAATATTCACCACCATAAGAACTGTCATAAGATGTAGAACCTTTTGGAAAGCTGCAATAATTCATAAGATTTATCTTCGTATCTTTGCCAATTGTACTATCATACCCTCCATGTATATTGGGTTCTTCAAATACAATTACCGCATCGCCATTACAGAAATCTTCATAACTAAAATCGCAATCCTTAGCATAATCTATCAGTATATTATAGATTTCATAAGATGGCTCAACATACTCAGCCGCATACAGATAATTATTATTTACTGACTTAGCCTCCTGTATATTCCAGCCTTCCCAGGTCCACACCCTTGACGTTTCAAAACAGGAATACTGCACATCTTTTATTCCGGATATTCCCTTTATATAATCTATTATGTGCTCATCTATTCCCTGATACATATAGGCATCTGCATACTTTTCAATAACCACATTGCCATATGTATAAATTATTCCACTGTCATTGTTCTGTGGTATATTTTTTGACCTCTGAAAATATTCTTCTTTTGTTACATTATCAACTTTGCCATTCTGCTCAGCTATTAATAAATAACTGCTGTCTTTACTGAATTTCTCCTTCATCTCATTGGTCCATATTGCAACAGGGTTATATATATAATTAATATTATAATAGCCTTTTTTATCAACCTTTTTAAAAGCTATTATATCTGAACTCTTTGTGATATTATTATAGTTTTTATATGTTACGGATATGTTCATAGCACATACAACTATTATTACTAGCATTAATATGCCAAATACCCTTGTAAGTATATTCTGGACTGCTCCGTGCGACTGCATAAGCCTTTTATGCGTGTAACATATATAATTATCCTTATTGATTGACTTACTGCGTATCCTTGGTTTCTTATACTTTCTAACCCTGTAAGACTGTCCCCTGCTTCTTTTACTCCATTGAATTATATTGATGACACAGCACATAATTACAGCTATTATAAATGTCAGAAATGTATTAACATACACACTATTATCTATTGAGTAGAACTCAAAACCACATTTGTGTTCAATAAAGATACATACCGCTTTCCCTACAACTATTGAAAAAATCAGACATAACAGCAATGAACTTATCAATATAACAGCATTTTCAATTATAATTATAAATGCCATCTGTACATTGCCTGCACCTATGTTCTTAACAATACTGCGTGTCCTGCTTCTTGCTTTATTATACGATATAAGCTGATATATTATTGCTGCTATGGCAAGTATCATAACAACTATGTACATATATTTATATACATAATTATCCTGCCACGGCTTATAATCATATACACTGCTGTTATATGTAATATATATAGGCCTTACCTTCTGCTCAATTCCATTGTATATATCCCTATAATCCTCTTTGATGTAATCATTAATAGGATAAATAAATATACCGCCGCCATATCTGTTAATGGCTTTTCCCTCACTCTCAGTTACAATGATACCTGGAAGCTTATCACCGCCCTGCCACACATCTGTGTAACTGTTAAGTATTCCAACAAGCTTATATGTCTTAGTTAATTTATCAGAAGTTCCATTCAGATATGTATCAATAACTATATCCTGTCCAATATCACTGCCCTGTTCAAGCTTTATAAGTGTACTCCACTCAACTGCAATCTCATTATCCTTTGCTGGCATTCTTCCTTTATTAAGCTTTATATTACCTATCTCAATAAATCTGTCTGACAACGTGCCAATACTTATATCAGTCTTTCCCAACGAATTATATACATAATTATTAACCTGTGCCAGACCTGCAGTTCCAAGATACGGATGATTTTTCAAATCATTATTTTCAGCCTTGACTGAGCCTTCATACATTACATACCAGCTTCCAAAACGGCTCTTAGCTGACTGTATCTGCCATTTATACATATTGCTCTGGAATATAAGTGTTCCAGCTACAAATGTAAAGGCTATAAATATCACAATCGAAGTTCTTAATACTTCTTTCCACCTTTTACGCAGTCCTTTGAGGCAGTATTCCAGCAATTCTATGTTCATACGTTCACCTCCGATGATACATTTCCATCTACAATACTCAATACCCTGTCTGCATATCCAGCCATCTGCTTATCGTGTGTTACCATAATAATCGTCTGGCGGTATTTACTTGCCGCTAATGCAAGCATTGCAGCTACATTTTCTGAACTTCCTGCATCAAGATTACCAGTTGGTTCATCAGCATATACAACAGCCGGATGATTAATCAATGCCCTTGCTATTGCCACCCTCTGCTGCTCACCCCCTGACATCTCATACGGATATTTCTCATAACAATATTCTATCTGTAACGAACTCATCAATTCCCTTACTTCGTCCCCGTCAATGTCTTTATTGTCAAGAATTAATGGCAGGACTATATTCTCATACGCTGTATATTCTGGTATAAGGCTGTAATCCTGATATATATATCCGATATTCTCACGTCTGAACTTTGATAACTGCCTGTCCTTAAGTTCAGCTATATTAATGCCATCTATACATACATTACCCTCATCTGGCTTATCAAGCGTTCCTAATATTCTTAAAAGTGTCGATTTACCCGAACCACTCTTTCCTACTATCGCAGTAAATTCACCTTTCTTAATATTAATGTCGCATTTTTTCAATGCGTGTACCTCAACCGTTCCAGTATGATAGGTTCTGCATATACCCTCTGCTTTCAATATGTATTCCATCTTCACACCTCCTTATCTTTTGTTATCAGGCTTGTCCGCTGTACTTCATCACTACACAATGTCCTGCTTCCTGCCTGTCTGATTACTGACTGTTTTTAATTTATTATTTATTGCTATGACTGTATTATATATTGCACGACTTACATACGGCTTACAATTTGCCCTTAAATTTATATAATGGCAATATTATTTTAAATTGTGCCCCGCCATACTTATCACTATTGCCTGCCCTTATATTTCCGTGGTGTGCTTCTATTATAAGTTTCGACAGGTTAAGTCCTATTCCTGCGTGGAATTCGTCCTGACTTTTCCTGCTCATAAATCTGTCAAATATCCCCGCCACATCACAATCCTGTATTCCATCACCGTTATCAGATATAGTTATCATACATACCTCTGAATTACTGCTTATATCTATATAGACCATACCGCCCTTCTTCTGGTTAATATGTTCATAACAGTTACTTATAACATTAATCAACGCCTCTAAAAGCCAGCCCTCATCTGCATACATCTTTCTATGTCTGTCTTCATTGCCATAATTAACCGACACTTTCTGCTTATCATCAACCGAACACTCCACACTCTCCTCAACTATATAATCGATAACTATCTCATCTGATGAAAGTGTGATTTTTCCTGACTCTATACGGCTTATGTCTAGTAATTTCTTAATAAACATCTTAATTTTAAATGTATTCTTCGTACAATCTGTTATCAGTCTGCATATATCTTCATTAATACCGCTTAATTCCTGTATCATCTCAAGCTTCATTGTAATTACAGACAGCGGTGTCTTAATCTGATGTGCTATATTCTCAACAAACTCCTGCATTTTCTTATATTGTATTTTATTATACTCCTGCTCTTTATTAAGCTCCTCCTTCAAAGAAACATTCTTTCCTGCAATAACCTTAATCTGTCCCATATAATCTTTCTTGCCAATCTTATAACAGCTGATAAGACCGTATATAAGAATTACAGCAAGTATTAAAGCTATTACAATATAACTTACAAGCTCTCCATTTATCCTTAATAAATATGTGTAGCCTTTAGCTGAATAACCTGCCGCAAGCATTGCATTAGAACCTGCCTGTAACGTATACTTATTAATATTAAGATACATCAGGTTATTAACAAGCTGTACTGCCGAATTCTCATCTGACAAATAAAGAGCTCCAACAAGAGCCCTTTGTTTAATATTATAATATACAATTAACGACACTATTATAATCACACTTACAGCCATTACTCCTAACACGAAAAATGTCTGTTTTATTCTATAATTTCTTACGTTTTTCTTAACATCTTCTTCTGTAATTCTAACTATTCCCATAGCTTTCCCCCTCTTTTTATATTATCCAGCGGTATCCTACATTTCTTATTGTTTCAATATATGGAATATGCTCATCTGAGAATGTTCCAAGCTTTGCTTTTAATCTGCTCATTGTAACTGTCAGTGTGTTATATTCCACATAATTGCCGTGCATATCCCACAGTCTGTCAAAGAACACATCACGCCTTACAACCCTGCCTTTATTCTCAATCAATATCTTTATAATATCCCATTCATTTGATGATAGCTTAAGCTCTTTGCCGTCACGATAAAGCTTATACTGGTCAAAATGCACTGACAGGCTTCCTTTATTATAGACATCACCTGAATTCATATCTCTTCTTCGCAAATTGGCACTTATTCTTGATAACAGCACCGCATTATGAAATGGTTTCGTCACATAGTCATCTCCGCCCATATCAAGCCCTTTTATAATAGATTCCTCATCATCGCACGAGGTAATAAATATAATCGGTGCATCGCTGTTATGTCTTATTCTTTCACAAATGTCAAACCCATCACCATCAGGAAGCTTCACATCAAGCAGATACATATCATATATATCCGTATGCTCATCAAATTCTTTAACACTTCCCGACGTTATAACGTCATAATTCTTTAAGATAAGCAGTTCCTTTAATGTCTCCCTTAATTCCCTGTCATCTTCCACAATCATTATCCTGTACACTAACCCCACCTCTTTTACTCTCACTAATTCTCTTAACATTGTAATAATTGTAATATGATTAATATTAACATATATAGCTTGCAATCAGCTTACAAAATGTTCTTTAATATTGTATCTGCATTACTTATTGTGTAATCTGTCAATCTATATGCCATAATTCTTACCCCTGTAATAACAGGAACTACAAATCCATTAGAATATAATTTCGCACATCTGTTAATAACGGTCTTATTAGTAACTTTCAATGCTCCTGCCACATCAACAGGCTTAAATTCATACATTTTATTCTCTATTAAATATGCTAATAATTCTTTATCCTTCTTATTAAGATAAGATAAATTAACTTGTTCACTCTGCTTATTGGTTTCCATTGATAACTCGCAGACCTTATTAGAATATAATTCCATCATTCTCAAAAAATACGTTATCCATATCTCTGGATGAGGTGGATTTTCGCGCCCCATATAGTACAATGCTGGCAGACCCATTTGTAATGAACTATAGTATTCATCTGAGTCATATGCAAAATATTCCTCTAATGAGCCTATACCCTGAAATCCATAACCATAATAATCTAATATATATCCTGAAAGCAGTCTCGCTGTTCTTCCATTACCATCTTCAAATGCGTGTATTGTAATTATCTGATAATGAACAATTGCCGCTATAATAAGTGGATGGTCATCAGTTGTATTAACATACTCAACAAGTTCATCTAATAATTCAGGTATCTCATTATACTCTGGTGGTATATATTCTGCTTCCTGTGTCTCAGAATCATACACAGCAAATAAATATCCCGGCGGCATTGCACCCCTTAAACCTATTTTTTCTTTAGATGCCCCTTTTTCTACAATTGACTGGACCTTTAATATAAGTTCCTTTGTAAATGGTGCTTTCTTAGCTATCTGCTCCTCAAGATAATTCAGTGCCATATAATAATTACGAACTTCCTGCTCTGGCTTTAAAAAATGCTTATGCTCATCTTTATCTATAACATCGCTTACCTGCTTTTCCGTCAACGGATTTCCCTCTATTTTATTAGAAGCATACGAACTCTTTTTCTTAGAATTCTTACGAAGTTTATTTCTTGTAATAGCTGGTAATTTTATATTATTAAGCGTAAATTTATTCTGTTCAATATTAGTTATCATTCGTACAATATCGTTATTTAAAACAGCCTTTATCACTAATAACATCATCTCCTTACATATATCCTCATAAATATATAATACAATCCCCCTCATATTTTTTCCACTAAAATTACACTATTATTACACTATTTTTCACTAAAATTACACTATTATCCCCTGTAATTACACTATCCCCAAAATACATCTACACAATTATTACACTATCCCCAAAATTGAACATAAAAAAAGCCACGGCTACATTTCCTTATATTTCTTAAGAAAATATCACCGTGCCTCCTACGCAACACGTAAATATCGCCAACGCACAGTTGTGCGAGGCTGTTATATTGCAAGCTGGGTGCTTTTGCAGCCGTCGGCACTTAGCGGCTGTCCTTTAGCCGCTTACGTGTCCGCTACGGCTACAAGCAGCGAGAGCGTGCCCAGCGGTAATATAACACCCTCGCACAACGTCTGTCTTGTCTTATATTTACCTACCTCCCCATAGTCCCCATCACCACAAGTGACATAATAGGAATCATAAGTATCGTAGATATCGGATTTAACGCCGCCGCTATATCGGTAGATACACCCAGCCTCTCGCTATATATTATTGACACAGCCGCTGATGATGCGAACATTACCGCCGCTAATATCTGTCTCATAACTAGCGGTGCCGGAAGTACGCAATATATAAGCACAGCTGCAATAATACCAATAACATAACGCATTGAAAGCAGTGTTATCACTTCTTTTGCAGACTCTCTGCTCATATGAAGTTCTAATGACACACCTATCATTATCATTGTAAGAAATCCGTTTCCTTTTCCACAGAAATCTGCTGCCATCGTTATAAAATCCGGAAGCCTGCAATTAAGAAATGACAGTATTGTCATAATCATATATGTATCAAATGGAACTGATGTTAACAATCCTTTTAAAATTGTTAATACATAATTCTCATTTTTATCTTTACTGCCTCCATTAAGTCTCATTTTGCCTATTGCATAGGTTGTTCCCAATGTATAAAAAGAATCTCCGACATCAAACATACATAGATAAGGCACACCTGCTGGATAAAAGGTTGATAAGAATGGAATTGCAATACAGGCCATATTAAATCCCGAAGCATTAACTGAATATATTGCCTTTAATTCAGGACTTTTATCAGCCGAAACTATCTGTCCTGATATCACCATAACCGTATTAACCAGAAATCCCAGCAGTATCGCTATTACATAGTATACATTTACTTCTGCCCCAGCGAAGCTGCTTATTAAAGAAGCTGGCAGAGTAATATAAAATATCAGGTTTGACAACACCTTTTTGTCTTCTTTATGAAACAGCCCTGCTCTTTTTAAAATATACGACATCACCATAGTCAGCAGATACACAAGTGCAGTCATAACAACATTTACCATACTTCACCAGCTCCTACACAAATATATTATTTACTCTGTACCCATAACCCCAGTCTCAGGAATTATGTTACCACCATCTATTATATTGGCTGTGCCTGTAACATACTCTGCATCATCACTTGCAAGACTCTAAGAATTTCTTTGCAATTCCATAGCCTATTCCGCCAGCCGCACCCGTAATAACAGCTACCCTGGTATTGGCTTTTAACCACTCCTTAGCCATATCAATAGTGACATCAAGATATTCATCATCTACAGTCTTGGCTGTGTCACTGTCACTATGAGTCGCAAGCCACGCAAGTCTTGTAATACGCCTTAATAATACGAACATCGGTATAAACTTCTTGTCTTCGTCTGATAATTTTCTTACTTTCTCATAGCCTCTTACCCACGCTCCTTCAAGCTTTGTCAGATTTCTCGAATAAGTAACAAGTGCACAGCCCATATCATACATATAAAATCCATAACCGCTGTCATCAAAATCTATTATCTGGTTGACACCATTATTATTAATCACATTATAAAAATGTAAATCTGCGTGGATAAGTCCGAATTTTTCATTGCTTCTGCCATAATGATTAAGTTTGTCCCTCATTACAGATGTACATTTTTCAAGTATCCTGTACTGCTCTTTAGTTAAAGCCTTATAATCACGCCACGAGCCCCATATTCCATCGTTATTGTCGCCAAAAAGATTGTTGATATCCCAGCAGAATCTTTTAATAACAACGCTCTTATCTCTATTAATTGACTGCATATGAAGCTTCGCTGTTATTTCTCCAAGGCTTTCAAGTCCCTTTATAAGTTCGTCATCTTTAAGCTCACCAAGTGGGCTTCCTTCAAGAAATGATATAACTGAAACATATACTTCTTCACCAGAAAATGTAGTCATTTTTTGAAGAAATCTGCCATCCCTGCCACGATATACGACTGGAAGTTTCACATCTGTATCTCGATGGATTTCGTCCATCCATAATATTTCGCCTTCCAGTTCTTCTATATTGTGATACCCCGGTCTGTGTATACGCAATACTACAGGAAAAGCTTCTTTAAATGTAATTTTGAATATAACATTTTCTGAATATTTCAATAACTTTACATCATAATCTTTATCAAAATCATACAGTAATAATAAATTATCTCTTACATCTTTTTCCAAAGTCTGTGGCGTATCATTCATAACTTCCTCTTTTCCAAAACTGTCTACTTTGATAATGCCTGTGCAAGACCCTTATCCATTTTTTCAAATAATTCGTCCATAAATGCATCATCACACAAAAGTCCTAACTTTAACTGCAATGTATTAGGGTGGAGTCTTGAATTGTGTGACCATACGCCGTTATCAAATAATGGCTTGCATACTGTCTTGCTTGCATCTTCACAGTCAAAATTAATACCCATAATTACACCACGCTGTGTATAACCTGTAATAAAGCCATCATATTTATCAATAAGTGCATTAACTCTTTCTGTCAGAAGCTTGGCATTCTTATTAATATTATCAACTGTTTCTTTTCTTGTTGATATTTCAAGAACCTTCATCGCAACAACACAGCCTAATTCTGAATTACCACAGGTAGAACCGTGCATTCTTCCTATATCAAACATCCAGCTTGCCGCTTTTCTGTTCATAACCGTTGCTGATATTGGATATATTCCACCTCCAAAGCCTTTAGCTGTTGTAATCATATCCGGAACGAAGCCCTCGTGTTCAAAGCACCACATTTTTCCGGTTCTCATAAGACCTGTCTGTGTTTCATCTGCTATATACAATGTTCCATATTTCTCGCAAAGCTTCTTAACACCTGCAAGATAGCCCTTATCTGGAATTGGGAAGCCATAAGTTGCAAGAAGTGATTCTATAATTACACACGCTACATCTTCTTTCTTAAGCTCTGCCTCCATTGCATCAAGATCATTAAGGGGAACTTGTACGAATTCTCCAGGTGCTCCCTGACAAAGAAATGGATCTTTAAATCTTGCATCTCCTGTCGATACTGAAAGACCTGTATGTCCATGATAACAGCCCTGAATTGATACAACTCTCTTTCTTTGTGTAGCATATCTTGCACTTTTTATTGCAAGGTCAACAGCTTCACCACCACAGGTTGAAAAGCACGCATAATCAAGTCCGTCAGGACAAAGGCTTGTCAACTGCTCCGCAAGCAGTGCCTTGGTTATTCCTGTAAAATGGTGATTACCTATATCCAGCTCTATCATAGCATCTGTTAAAGCACCTATAATCTCTTTATTTCTATGTCCTAAGTTGTATGTACCACCATTAATATGTATATCTAAGAACTTTCTGCCATCCATATCCCAGAAATAATAGCCCTCTCTTTTGCCCATAACGATAGCCATATCCCTGTCAATCCATTCCTGTGTCTTTCCAACATTCCAATGTGCCAAACTTTTCTTTAATATATCTTCCTTAGTAATATCTGGATTATTAATATAACTCATAGACTACCTCTTTTCCATAACACTTATGTTACTGCTGCCATTAACTATACTATCTTATACTGGCTGTTGGCCCTCTCAAACCTGCTCGGCGTAAGTGAAGTATTTTTCTTGAAATCCTTTATAAAATGTGCCTGGTCATAATATCCAAGCCTTTCGTATATCTCATAAGTAAGACTGTTCTGCAAATAATATATTGCCTTCTGTATTCTTATTATTTCCGCATATTTTTTCATAGAAACACCAACAGCTTCCTTAAACACACGGTCAAGATATCTCTGGTTGTAGCCTACCTCTTCGGCTATCTTTGCAATATTTATATTGCCCTTACCCTTATGAATAATGCCTGCTATGCTTGCAATAATATTTTTCTTATCTGCAAAATGCCTGTCATACCGGAAATTATCCATAAAAATATCCACCATTTTTTCAAAATCATCTTCATTTTGAAGCATAGATGATATATTCTGTATATCATCTATATAAGCAAGGCATTTTCTGTCACATACTATGTCCGAAATATACTCTTTCATAAAATCTGGAATTACACCTGGTTCAAATTTAACTGCAAAAGTTTTCTTGCTTCCACTTATATATGCAGGACTGACCTTATTATGTGTTCCGCACGCATATGGAACATATCTGCCCTTTTCATATATAAACTGTATGTCTATGCAGGCATCAGGAATTGCATATATATCTTTCCTGCAATTATCAACTTTATATATCTTATTAATATAACCATCTTCTATTATGGTCTCTGTATATTTAACACCTTCTGATATAAGATAAGTCTTAACCTGCATAGTAACACCTTCTTTCTTATGTGCACTTAACTTCAGGCTTTTTATTAAGCTTCCTGTGTGCTTCCTGTATTAGTGCATTTTATATTAAAATCTGGATATTTTATCTGTATATAATCTTCAACAAGCTTTACAGCACCCTCAAATCCCACTCTTTCCGTATTTATAGTAAGATCATAGTTCACTGGGTTAGTCCAGTAGCTGCCTCCTGTATAATGTTCATAATATTCTGCACGGTATTTATCTGTCTGTGTAATTGACCTTGCCGCTGTGGCTTCATTAACACCCATTCTGTCCATAATCTCTTTAAGTGTAAATCTTCGTGGTGCTTCAATATAAAGGCTTATAACATTAGGTCTGTCCTTTAATATCCAGTCAGCACATTTTCCGACAATCACACAACTTTCTGTATCGGCAAGCTGTTCTATAATCTGTTTCTGGTACTCAAATAACTTCTCATCTGATACAAACTTCCTGTCCTCTACTTTAGGAGAACGCTGCATTGGAAGCCCTTTAAGAAATGCCGAAAATACATTCTGGCTTCTCAATTTCTCATTAACCTCTGCAAATACTTCCTCATCAAGTCCACTCATCTGAGAGGCGAGCATAAGTATTCTGTTCTCATAACAATGTATTCCCAAATCATCTGCTATCTGCTTGGCAATTCTTTTTCCACAGCTGCCAAAGCCTCTTGCTACTGTAATAACCAAATTATCCATAATAATCCTCTTTTCTGCACGCATTTCCTGTGCATATCAAGTTAGTGCCTGCTCACTTTGTTACATATATTCCACTGTTACTTAAATTTCAATTATTAAGCACCCTTCTTTACGCCGCTTTCCATATATCTTGTTAAGAATGTTCTTGTTCGTTCATTCTTAGGATTAGTAAATAATATATCCGGACTTTCGTCCTCAACAACATATCCGTTATCCATAAATATTGTTCTTGTTGATACATTTTTCGCAAATTCCATCTCGTGGGTTACAATTATCATTGTGAGTCCCTCATCTGCTAACTCTTTCATAACATTAAGGACTTCTCCTACCATCTCTGGGTCAAGTGCTGAGGTAGGTTCGTCAAATAAAAGTACCTCTGGATTCATACAAAGACCTCTTGCAATGGCAACTCTCTGTTTCTGTCCACCTGATAACTGTGCCGGCTTGGCATTGATATATGCTGCCATTCCAACCTCTCTTAAATGCTTTATAGCCCTAAGTTTAGCTTCTTCCTTGCTAAGATGAAGTATCTTCTGTACACCAAACATACAGTTCTTTAATACCGTCATATTATTAAACAGGTTAAATGACTGGAACACCATTCCAACCTGTGACCGGTATTTGGAAAGTGAACTTTGTGTATTCTTAACCTCTTCCCCATGAAATAATATTTTGCCGCCTGTAGGTGTTTCAAGGTGGTTAATACAACGTAGCAATGTTGATTTGCCTGAACCTGAAGAACCTATAATACATACGACTTCACCCTTTGATATTTCAAAATCTATTTTTTTTAATACTTCGTGGTCACCAAATGACTTTACAAGATTTTCTACTTTAATAATTGACTCTGCCATAATAACCTCCATTCCTGCCTGCTTATCACTCATTATCAAGGAATTCAGTTGCAAGCTCATAATCGCTTCGTCCCTGTAACTTCTTTTCAACAACTGCAAATATTCTGTTAAATACAAAACATAAAACAAAATAAATGATTGAAATTACAATATATGATTCAAAATATTTGTAATATGCACCACCTGCTGTCTTTGCCATAAGGAACAGCTCCGATACACCAATAACGTTTAATACTGATGTCATCTTCAAATTATTAACAAATGTATTACACATCTCAGGTATTACATTCTTTAATGCCTGTGGAACAATTATGTAAAGCATTGCCTTGAAATGTGACATTCCCATAGCGAGTGCTCCTTCTTCCTGTCCTGCATCTACTGACTTAATACCTGCTCTTACTGTTTCACCCATATAAGCTCCGGTATTAAGTGTTGTAACAAGAATACCTGCAATAATTGAAGTTATCATTATGTCATTCTGTCTTAAGCCATAGTAAATAACCATTCCCTGAACAATCATTGGGGTATCCCTGAATATTTCAACATATACAACTACAATTATCTTTAATATTCTTATCAGGATCTTCTTTACTATATTGTCTTCTTTATGTATCTGTACTGTATTGATTATTCCTACTGCAAAACCAAGAATAAATCCTAATATTGTACCTATAAGTGACACATAAAGTGTTACCCATGTAGCTTTTAAAAATAGTGTTGAGTATTTATTAAATATAAACCAGCTCCATTGGAACAGTGTTCCATCAGCACCTGGCGTATTGGCCGCTAATGCCACTATTGAACTATACATACCTTTACCTCCCATACATTTAATTATAAAAAGGAATGTGCATTATAGGCACATAGTGCCTTTTATGTAATAGGGGATTCTATCGAAATTTCCTGTTACATAAAAAAGCCACAGACTTCCCCTGTAAGGTCCTGCCGCCTTTGACAGGAAAGTCTGTGGACTTTTATTATTTTTATAAGGTTAAACTATTATGTAGTACTTTGTCAGATTAATTATCAACTATTACTTTAGTCTTATTTAGTTAGATGATGGCTGTAACTTAACCATTTCATCCATTAACTTATCAAATTCAGCCTTGTCATTCCAGTTAAGCTTATCAAGTGCTTCCTGAACTGTATCTCTCATTGGATCACCTTCCCTGAATACTATACAGCAGTCATTCGATGCACCCTCTGGCTCTGTGAAATCAAGATTGAGCATCTTTAAATTATTCATAGTTGAAAGTGCTGATATTGATGTTGTGTAATCAAGTATAACCATATCGGCTGTCTTATTCTGTACTGCAAGAAAACATTCTGATGATGTTTCATAGTCTGTTGCAATTACACCGCCAGGTACTTCGTCCTTGTAAGGTACATAGTTAGTTGCAATCTGTGTTGTTAACTTAGTATTCTTACCCGCAAACTGTGAAAGCTTAGTATAATTAGCATATTCACTATCTGCTCTTACAACACCAACAATCTGTCTTTTATAATAAGGTGTTGAAAAATCATATGTCTCATCTCTTTCAGGACTGTAGCATACACCAGTCATTACTGCATCATATGATCCATCCTGAAGTCCCATAAGTATTGAACTCCATTCAATCTTGTATACCTCTAATTCATAGCCAAGTTCGTCTGCAATTCTTTGTGCAAGCTCAACTTCATATCCATATGCATATCCATCTGCATTTTTAATCTTTACTGCCTGCTTGCCATTACCAACCTCTGGTGATTCCTGTGTCCAATTGTAAGGTGCATATGCACATTCAAATGCTACCTTCAATACTTTCTTGTCTGAATCGGAACTCTTACTTCCACAACCTGTAACTCCTAATGTCATTGAAACCACAAGTGACATTACAACCATTAACGATAATAACTTCTTCTTCATAACTTTTCTCTCCTTTCACCATTGCCATAGTAAAAAATACATACAGAAAAGGCGCCTAATTCACTGGAATTAGACGCCTTTGTCAATCTTGTATTCTGTTGACGCTATTAACATAGCAGATATATTAATATAATAATTGTAAAAATTTCACTTATGAATTATATACCTCATTCTTATGCAGATTGCAATAGATAATTTATCTATATGCAGTTATAAGAAACATTGGTGCTTCTTTGATGTCCTTTTCTTTCAATAATTTCTTACCTATGGCTTTGTCTGCACTGCAATTACTAAATCCATTTTTTTCTAATAAAGCTATATCATACTCAGGTCTTTGGTGTCTTCCTATATCCATTGCTTTCGTAATATACGCATTTTCTGCTTCAAGTGCATAGGTCATTCCCTGGTGTCCGTATGGTTCTTCTTTCTTATCATCATCAATAAGCGTTGCATCCAGATTCTTCATATTGGCATAATTCGCATCATAATTTAACAGCACGCCGCCTTTTTTTAACACTCTGTGCCATTCCTTATAGGCTTTATCCACATCAGGGAGTGTCCATGTAAGATTTCTCGTTATAACAACATCGAAGCTTGCATCTTCATATTCCAGATTCATAGCATCCATAACCTTGAAATTAACATCTGCCCCATACCTGTCAGCCAGAACTTCAGCCCTTTCTATCATATCCGGTGTTAAATCTATTCCCGTAACCTGAAGTCCTTTGCCATAAAGAAGTATCGCAAAATATCCAACACCTGTTCCAACATCAAGCACCCTTACATTCTGTCCATTATCTATAAGCGGACTTATATATTGCATAATGTTATCAACCCATTCACGGCTTAACCCACTGTCAAGCTCATTCTCCCTGACATCTGAAAAATCTGCCACACGCTTAGTCCAGTAGTCTACAACTTTTTCTTCTATATTATTTATATCCTGTATCATAATCTATATTCTTTCATAATCCACTACATATTTCTTATTATTTTATTACCAGACAACATTTTACTGCATATCCAGCTCTGCAGTTATCTCATAATAATCTGATGGGTGTGCAGTTAAACCGCTCACACCTTTCCCTGAAACAATTGACATTTTAAGATGCGATGCAAATATAAAAGCATTGTCGTCCAGTATTATCTGTGTCATCTTTATTCCAAGCTGTTCCCTGCCTTCTGTATCAAATGTAGTACTGAGCTGTTCTTCAAGCTGTTCAAGCTGTTCATTATAATAACCACCACGGTTCTTTGACGAATTCTTAAGACAGTGTGTTGTAAAGAAATATTCAGGATCACCTGTTGGTGCACACACAAAGGCACTAGCATATATATCCCACTCACCTTTTTTAACATAATCAAGATGATTAGCCGTACAGTTAATCTTAACCTCTATTCCTATCTGCTTTAATGATGCCTGAACATTTTCTGCAAGCAAAGGAAGCTCCTGTCTGCTTGGATATGTAAGCCACCTTAATGTAAGCTTTTCTCCATTTTTATCAACATATCCATCACCATCTGTATCCTTCCAGCCCGACTGTGCTAATAAATTTCTGGCATTATTAATATTATACTCCGCAGCTTTAACATAGCTGTCACCAAATGTATAATCTTTTGGAAATGGTCCTTCTGCCAACGTTCCATTACCTTTTAATAATACATTAGTAAAATCTTTCTTATTAATTGCCATAGCAATTGCAGCTCTTACATTACTGTCCTGCAAATTGACATTAGCATAATTCATCTGTGCAAAAAACGAACGTGAAGTTTCACTTGATGATATTGTATAATTGCTGTTATTAAACAGCGAAAGACTTGAATATGGCAGACCATAAGCCGCATTAAGTTCACCTGACTGCAATGCCATTGTAAGAGTATCACCATCACTTATCGTCTTAACAATTATTTTATCAAGCCTAGGCTCTCCATTCCAGTAATTCTGATTCTTAACAAGTGTAAGTCCTGAGTCTGTCACAATCTCCTCGGCTATATAAGGTCCTGTCGCTGATACATTACCCTCATCAGTAATTCCTGCCTGCATATCAATAATACAGCCATAAGGGTCAGAAAGATAATTAATAAGTGCTGGCACAGGCTTGGCTGTTGTTATTATGACTGTATCAGCTTCTGCCTCAACCCTCTCTATATTCAAATCCCCTGCTGCTCTTTTATGCACCGCAACAAGATGTTCTATACATTCTTTAACAGCCTCACCATCAAGCTTTCTTCCACTTGTAAATGTAATTCCATCTTTTAAATTAATCTTCCAAGTAAGCTCATCTACATTCTCATAGCTTTCAGCAAGCCATGGCTCTAATTCCATTGTATCCGAATATTTAAAAAGTGTCTCTCCAACGCCATATCTTATGCACGCCCATCCTGAATATCCGTTATGTGGGTTGACATCTGTCTCATCATTTTCTGCGTTAAAGGTTGTATCTCCATAGTAGAATACTTTCTCTGTGGAAGCTGTACTTTTCCCACAGCCGGCAATACCTGATACAACTGCCATTACAAGTATAATTCCTGCTAATTTTATTATATTCTGCTTTAAGCTATCTATATTCATTCTGCTTTCACCTAATTTATCTATTCTGGTTCTGTTATTCTTCATTATAATTTCTTTTAATTTATATATGCATATCCTGTTGTTCTTCATTTTATTTATCTTTAATCTGTTCATAATTCATATACCTCATCTTATATATTTCTTATATTTAAAGTACCGACTTTATAAGAAGCCTTGTATATTCCTTTTCCGGCTTGTTGATAATATTATCTGTGTCTGAATACTCTATTATTTTCCCGTCCTTCATAACAGCTGTCTTATTGCATATCTGGCTTACCAGTGCAATATCGTGGCTTATGAATAATACCGTCATTTTCCTGCTTTGCTGCAACTGCTTAATAAGTGCAATTATCTGGCTCTGCACTGTAACATCAAGTGCACTTGTAGCTTCATCACATATAAGAAACTCCGGCTTCACAGCCAATGCCCTCGCTATTGCCGCTCTCTGGCACTCGCCACCGCTCACCTGTCCTGGATATTTATTAACATATTCCGCTGAAAGTCCAACACTTATAAACAATTCCGACACAAGATTATCACTCTTATTATTTCTTAATGCTTCGGCAACACTTTTTCCTAATGTATATTCAGGATCAAATGAAGCCACAGGTGACTGATAAATCATCTGCATATTCTTATAAATATCCCTCATTTTACGGGCATTGAATCTACTTATATCTTCACCTTTAAATATTACTGAACCACTATATAGCTTAACTGTATTCGTTATAATTCCAGCAAGCGTGCTTTTTCCGCAACCGCTTTCCCCAACAAGTCCTACACAGTCTCCCTCTTCTATAACCAGCTTGTCTATATCTACAGCCATTTTCACATCATACGCCTTTTTAATATTATTAAGCTCTAATATTGTACTCATCAGCACACTCCTGTCTTAACACTGGAACAGCCGATATAAGCTGTTTCGTATATTCTTCCTTTGGATAATTCATGATTATCTCTGTATCTTCGTATTCTACAATCCTGCCAGATTTCATAACAATTATTTTATCAGCAAGCTCCCTCACAACATTTATATTGTGCGACACGATAATCATTGATGTATCTCCACTGCATTTTATGTCTTTAAAGATATCCACAACCTGTCTCTGTGCTATAACATCCAATGCACTTGTCGGCTCATCTGCAAGCAGTAAATCAGGCTTCATAAGCATAGCCATCATAATTCCAACTCTCTGGTTCATTCCACCTGATAACTCAAACGGATAACTGTTAAGAACCTTGATAGCATTTTTAATATTCATCTGTTCAAGCATATGAACTGCTTTCTCATCAATTATATGCTTTGCCTTTCTTTTATCTTTTACGGCTTCATTGCTGAAAATGCTCTCATAAAGCTGGCTCTTTATTGTTCTTACAGGACACATTGCTCTCTCGGTATTCTGAAATATCATACCTATGTTACTGCCTCTTAAGCTTTTCAGACACTTTTCATTACCAGTTATATCCACTCCGTTATATTCTATTTCACCGCTGTCTATATGCCCCTCCTTAGGAAGAATTCCTATTATGGCTTTAATAAGTGTGCTTTTTCCGCTTCCTGATTCGCCTGCAATCCCTAATATCTCACCTTTTTTAAGCTGTAACGTTACATTTTCCAATACTGTGCTGTCAGAATAGCTTACAGATAAACCACTGATATTTAACTGAGTGCTGTTAACACTATCTATGTCCTTTTTATTCAATTTTTCCTTATTGTCTGCCTGTAATATCACTTAAAGTATCTCCTAACATATTAAACACAAGTACAGTAATAAATATTGCCAGCCCCGGTGCTATAACAACCCACGGTGCTGTCTGCATAAAGCTTCTGCCTTGACTTACCATAAGTCCCCACTCTGCAAGCGGAGGTTCTGCTCCAAGCCCTAAGAATGACAACCCGGCAATCTCCATCATCATATTTCCAATATCAAGAACCGCTGTTACTATAATCATATCTGCAATATTAGGTATAATATGCTTTATTAATATTCTTATGGTATTAAGTCCTGACATCCTTGCCACCTGTATATATGGCTCATTCTTTATGGCAAGCACCTCTGCCCTTGCTATTCTTGCATACTTGGGCCACGATATTAGTGCAAGTGCAATAACAGCACTTACTAACCCTCCTGACATTACGCTTGCAACCGCAATTGCAAATACCAGCCCCGGAAATGCAAGAAATATATCTGACAGCCTCATTATAATGCTGTCTATAATTCCACCGTAATAACCACTTATTATTCCGGCAATACAGCCTGTTAACGTTATAATCACAACAAGTGCAAATGATGATGACAACGATATTCCTGCTCCTTTAATGACGCGTGATAACATATCACGCCCATACTGGTCAGTTCCTAACAGATGATGACTATCTGGCGGCATAAGTGCAGCTGACAAATCCTGCTCATAAGGATCATATGGAACTATTACATCTGCCAATACCGCTATAAGCACTATTAATAATGCAAATATAAGCCATATAATTAAGCTTGTATTGCTTTTATTATTTTTCCCCCTGAATATCAACCGCTGTCTATTATTATTGACATTTTCTGTTCTTTTCTTAATCTTCATAACAATCTCCCAGACGTATCATTGGATTGAGATAATGGTATACTATATCTGTTATAAGATTAATAACTACATATATAATTGCCATCCATATCACATATGCCTGTATAACCGGATAATCTCTCATCGTAATTGCATCTATCGCCATTTTCCCTACTCCGTCCCACATAAATATGCTCTCAACAATAGCTGTTCCACCAAGCAGTGAACCTATTGATAATGCGAGCAGTGTTATGATTGTAAGCAGGCTTGATTTAAGTACGCTTCCTGTAATTATCTTTAATCTGCCAACACCTCTTGCCATAGCACCCTGCACATAATCCTTCTGTAATTCATTAATCACAGCCGTCCTTATCTGTCTTATATATCTTGACGACATTGCTATTGCCAGGGTAACTGCTGGCAGTATCACGCTTTTAATTCCTGCATTCATTCCCATAACCGGCAGTAAATTAAGCTTCAGTGCAAATATGTATATAAGCATTATGGCGGCAAAAAAATTAGGCATTGAATTGCCTAAGAAACTTAATAACCTGATAATATAATCGATACACCGGTTCTTATTAACTGCCGCAATAATTCCAAGTGGCAATGATATTATAAGTGTCAATAATATTGAAACCACACATAAATATATAGTCGCTGGAAGCTTTGATATAAATGTTGCAAACACGGGCTTTCCTGATATATAGGAATTACCCATATTGCCTGTAATAACGCCCTTAAGCCACACAACATATCTGACAATGACAGGCTGGTCAAGCCCCAGTTCTTCTCTTAATTCATTCTTCTGTTCTTCTGATATAGCAGTTCCCCTGTTAGCCTCTAACATATCTATTGCATCTGTATTGCTTACATTTACAAGCAGAAAAGACAGCAGTGTAATGCCTATAATAATAGGAATAAGCTGTACCAGACGCTTTATTATAAACTTCTTCATAAATACCTTTTCTAATAGTCTTATATTGTCTGATTAGTATAACAATAAAAATGGAATGGCACAATTATTTTTTAATCGTACCATTCCATTCTGTTATACCTATATTAATTAAAGCCACTTAAATAATAACGCTGTATATATTACAGCTTCACTATCAGATATTTATTTTTTTAATTCCTCCCTTACAAATGCTACGAATTGCTCGCCAATCCTACTTACTGCTTCGTCACATTTTTTGATATATCCAAATAACACTTTTCTTGTGTCATCATATAATGGAATACCATCAAAATTAGGCTGTTTGCTAAAATGGCTGCTGCTTATATTACACAGCTTGGAATATTTCAGCATATAATTCATAACATAATCACTATTAGTAATAACAGCAACGTGTTTGTTAAATTCCTCATCATCTTTTCTTATGTTATCCCAATAATGATTAAGTGCAAACTCATCTTCGTAGCACTGAACAAGCATTTTATCTTTAAGATAACTCTCAACATCTTTATCCTTAGGTGCTTCATTATTGCCATAATATAAATAAGCCTCATTATCCTTAAGCTTAACAAATTGAAGATTATGCTTTTTAAGCTTATACTCAATCTGCTGCAGCTGGTTATCCATAAAGAATATAAAACCTAATTCATCAAGCCCCGTTCCAACACGCTTAATAACGCTGTTCACACTTCCCTCCATTATATTATATCTGACATTCTCATCAGAATATTTGATGTAATAATCTGTAAAGCACCGTGCCACCCACGAACTTGGATTGCTTGATATGCTGAATTCTTCCCTATCATCAATCTTATATATCTGTGCAAGCTGGCGTTCCTGCTCTAATATCTTTCCAGCATATTCATATGCCTGCCTGCCACGCCTTGTAAGTTTAATGCCCCTGTTATCCCTTTCAAATACTTCAAAGCCAAGCTTTTCCTCAAGACTTCTTATAACCTTGCTGACATTGGGCTGTGTTGTATACAATACTTCTGCCGCCCTGCTGAAAGACGAAAGATCTGCACACACGACAAAATATTGTAATTCCTTTACCTCAAGCATATTAATCACCACTGTATTCTTTAACTATCTTGTCCACATCAATATTTCCAGCAAGAAAATCTACCCAGAACTGCTTATCACTGGAAAATTTCAGGTTAGCATCCTTCTCAAATCTGTCTAAGAAATCTAATACCTTCTTATAATCACTGCTGTTATTATACGGAATATCCCAAAGTTCTGTCTTATTGCCGTCTTTATCAAATGAAGCACAGGAAATGCCCTGCTCTGAAAATACTGTTATATACCACGTTACATTTTCATCATCATCACTTGTGCTTGCAGTTTCCCTTGTACTCTCTGTACCAGATATTCCCGCACTTGTATTACCTGTAAGAAGTGCTTCCTGTGTCTTAGACATATTCACAGCCTTAGTTTCTTCAGGGTCACTTGGAAAAAGTCCATCTGTAAGCTCATAATCAGCCTTATCAGATGTATCATCACCTGTTACTGTCTGTGACACAAAACCATATGCCGCTGTCCTAAGTGCCGCACTTGCCGCCGCATTAGCCCTCATATATGACCTTGCACCAGCCGCCGCTCTGTCTGCCGCCTTATCCTGCATTTCCTTAAGCCTCTTTAAGTTCTCCTTGAAATCATCAACGTAATCGTCTATTCCGTCAAGCATTTTGTCCCACTGCTTATCAGACATACTGCGCCAGTCATTCTCATCAGCATTTTCATTAGCAAGTATCTTCTGATTGTAATAATCAGTATAGCTTTCTCTGAATGTCTGCGTATTAATATCCATTTTTCTCCTTTCCGCCGCTGTTCAGTCAGTCACAGCCGCTCCACTTTCCTGTACGGTCCAAGTGGTAAGTAAAATAAATCTGCATAAAAAAACACACTTATCCAACAGCAATCAATCCATTGAATAAATGTGCTCTCCGTAGCTTAATGTATATCGGCATATGTATACATTTTCTTAATAAAACTGTACATTTTTTTCAACGAGCTTATCACCCTCATATCTTAACTTTATTGTAAAAAATCTCTGTTCATCACTAAGCAGAAGCTTTAAAAATACAGCATCACCCTCCCACGTTGGAAGCTCTAATATTTTATCTTTACTAATCCAGCAAAGGTCGCCTTCATCACATATGCTTACCTCACCGTCATAGTCATTCGCGGTAAACAGACACATAAGCTCAGGCTCACATTCATCACTTATAAATGTTATAAGCCCCCTGAAACGATATGCTGTAAGTGTAAGTCCTGTCTCTTCCTTCGCTTCCCTTAAAAGACATTCCTCTGGTGTCTCACAGCCCTCTGCGTGACCTCCAACACCAATCCACTTACCCTTATTGATATCCTTTTCTTTCTTGGTTCTATGTAACATCAGATAGTTGTTATCTTTCTCAATATAACACAGCGTTGTCATCTTCATAGTTAATCTCCATATCTTGCATTATAAATATGTCTGTATTTTAAAATAGATATCTCGTCCACAATATAAAGTTCTTGATAAGCTTCATTCTCTTTTCCCTGTATGGCGTAAGCTCCACAGGTTCTACATCATATGGATTTTCGTAACTTCCATCTGCATCAGCCTTTCTTGCTATATGCTCATATGACTCCATAGCTTCATTTAACTGGCTGTTAATCTCACTGCTGTCAATTACAAGCATAAGCTCAGTATCCAGATAGACACTTCGCATATCAACATTAAATGAGCCAATGACCGATATATTATCATCTATAAGTATCGACTTTCCATGATAAGAATATCCGCCCTCGTACTCCCATACTTCAAGCCCGGTATTAAGTATTTTATCTTTATTCACATAATAATCTGCCGAGCCAAATGGATTACCATTATTACCAATAGAATTAGTCATCAAAGATACATTTTCTACCTTATCACATACCTCAGTAAGTCCTTCATACATATAATCATTACATATTATATAAGGTGTATGTATCTTCACCTTAGAATCTGCCGATTTCATAAGCCTTACAAGCTGATACCACACAACCGGCTTCTTTACCTTGTAATCTATCGGATTGCTAAGAAGTGCTATGCTGTTGACCTCCACTGTCTCACTGGCATAATCTGTATTGTCTACGAACTCCTGATTATCAGCACAATATGCCTCATAACCTGCTAAAAGCTCATCTTTGGCTGTCTTAACCTTGTCCTTTGCAGCTATCTTCTCTTTATAAGAAGTCTTACTGCTTGATAAAAGAGTCTTGCTCTCCTTATAGTTCCACACGCTGTCATAATAGTCTATAAGCTGGTTGACCGAACTGTTCTCATCTGTCTTGGCACAATATACTAACACATCTCTGTCATAATTCTTATGTCCCTCATTATCTCCAAGGAAATAATTAAATGTATTACGTCCACCAAGAATATAATTCTGCCTGTCTATAACTATATATTTGTCGTGCAGTCTTCCCATTGACTTATAAGACTTTAACGGATTGACCTTGTTATATATCTTAACTGTTGCCTCTGGCATAGCCGCAAGTGCCTCAAAATACGCATTGCCCCTCATTCTAAGAAAACCTGACACTCCATCAACTATAACATTAACCGATACTCCCCTGTCTGCCGCATCAATAAGTGCACCTAATATAAGCTTTCCACTATCATCAGACCTGAAATCAAAGGTTGAAAGTATTATTTCTTCCTTTGCCTGGCTAATCATTCTTATACGTTCTTTTAACGCATCATTATTATCCTCTATTATCTTGGCTCTCTCAGGACTAGTCTGGCGTTTTAAAAGATCCGTGTTATCTAATTCCTGTTTCTCACCATCTGTAAGCTTCGGCTGCTTTTTGTAGCTTACAAGTGCAATCGTAACTATTCCTATTATCACAGCAAGAACAAAACCTATCACTGATAATATTACATACCTGACACGTATTGTATGCTTCTTAACTTTGTCCATAGTCTTTTATACAGCCTGTCTTATTAATTATCACTAATATAATCGAGCAAATATATCTAACACTTTTAATGTATACAACATATCAATATATCCGCATATCTAATATATCCAACATATCTAAATATATTATAATAATGTAATTGTAACAGGCTTCCTTTCTTCTATTATGTGCCAGGCATTTTATATCTGTGTATACATTACTTACTAAACATTTTATTAGACCTGGCTATTTTCATTCTTATTGGTATATAGATACATAACCATATTATAACAAAAAAAGCAACAAAAATAATCGTAAATGCGAGTATTTTATCTATCGGAATCCAGCCATTTAAAAGATATATAATCCTTCGGTATTCGGTTGGATTTTGGAGTTGAATGGTATTTTTGATACTTTATAGTAAATTTTATTAATCTTCATAGTTTTAAATACTATATCAAGAAGTATTGTTGATAATAAAATCTTGACATCTCTGCCACGATGTATTATTATCACAATAGTTTGAGTATCAAAACATTGTGATAATTGTTCAATAATTCTTGTATGCTCCAACAATATATACATAGAAATGAGGATTGGTTTAATATGAATCTTAGTGCAAATAAATGTAAGCTTCCTGAATTACATATTGGTAATAAAACAGCAAGGCTTCCTATTATACAAGGTGGTATGGGTGTTGGTGTGAGCTTAAGCGGTCTTGCAGGTGCCGTAGCAAAAGAGGGCGGAGTCGGAATTATTTCAACTGCCCAGATTGGTTATGATGATGATGCATTTGAATATGATCAGGCCGGCTGCAATTTAGCAGCAATAAAGAAACATATTCGTAAAGCTAAAGAAATTGCCGGTGGTAATGGACTTGTTGGCGTAAATATTATGGTTGCACTTAAACATTATAAAGAACATGTAAAAGCAGCTGTTGCCGCAGGTGCTGATGTAATTATCAGCGGTGCCGGTCTTCCGATAGATTTACCAGCACTTGTAGACAAAGCCTGTCAGACTAAGATAGCTCCTATCGTATCATCAAAAAGAGCTGCACAGCTTATATTAAAAATGTGGTCACATAAGTATGACCGAACCGCTGATTTTATCGTAATAGAGGGTCCAAAGGCTGGCGGACACCTCGGATTTTCTAATGAACAGCTGAACGATACAGCTTCACTTGATTTCGATAATGAAATAACTAATATTATAGAATGTAAAAAAGAATATGAAGATAAATACTCCCAAAAAATACCTGTTATTGTTGCAGGTGGAATATTCGATAAACAGGATATTATTCATGCAATTAATCTTGGAGCTGATGGAGTGCAGATAGCAAGCAGATTCGTTGCTACTAAAGAATGTGATGCATCACCTGCTTATAAACAGGCTTATATCAATGCCCGACAAGAAGATGTTCAGATTATCCAAAGTCCTGTCGGAATGCCTGGAAGAGCACTTCGTAATGCATTTATCAAACGACTTGACAATTCAAGAATTCCTATTTCCAAATGCTACAATTGTCTTGAAAAATGTAACCCTGCAAAGGTTCCATATTGTATTACAAAAGCTCTTATAAATGCTGTAAAGGGAGATGTGGATAATGGCTTAATCTTCTGTGGTGACAATGTTGGCCGGATAAATGAAATTACAACTGTACACTCACTTATGAAAGAACTTACAGAATAACTACATTTGAAACAGAAAGCACCCAAGCTTTAGTTTCATATGTAGTACACTTAATATAAAATAATATGCTTATTATATAACTCCACACTACCTTGCACCACTGCCAGTTAATTGCCAGCAGGATAATCCGGCTGGCAGTCCAATTGTTCTATACTCTCTTATAAATAATAGGAACATCATATCCGAAGGTTCTCTTTCCATTCACCTCCATGCTTTCTGATACCTCAAGACAAGCTTCTGAAAAACGCTCCCATAATCTGAATATCATAACAGGAGTAAACTGGCTTACGCTTCCTCCCTCCCAGCTTCCATTATTTTCCTTATATAATGCTGGCGTAAACTTCTCAGATTTTTTAAGTTCACTATAATCTACACTCTTCATTGAGTTATAAGAAAATGTATTCTTGTCTTCTCCTGCAGGAATTTCATAAGAAGAAAGTATAACTCCAGCGTTACTATCTGTAATCAGAAATAAATGTGGTGACGCATGACGTTTTCCATCTGTTTCATAATAACTTTCCTCTACAACAAATATTCCATTAAAATCATCTGGAGTATTTTTTATTTTATCATTGCAGACAGTATTTACATGCTGTGCGTATGGAAAGCTTTTACCAGCCTCCTTCATTTCCATAAACTGTTCTTTGTTATCAAATTCTCCAGTCATAAGCTCTACAAACTTTTTAATTTCCATCATAATGTTATGCCTCCATATGATAATATTTTATTATATTTATAATTGTAATAATATGAACAATGAACGTAAATTCTACCGCTTAGTGATGCCTCAGAGCTGCTCCACATAATTCTAAAACAAAAGCTGAAGTCCCATAGCTATAATCCACATATATGCACATGTTTTAGGAATCATTAAAAGTCCAACCTTTTGTTTAGTTTTGCTGAATAAGGCTACTGGTATATAGCATCCAAATGAAATAATAATTGCTGCTGCCATCCTTGTCAGATGATATCCATAAGCATTTCCTGAAATCAAATATAGAATAATTACTCCTATACCTGTAACTGCAAAGACTGAATTTCTGATAACGGATAATTTCATATTTCCCTCATCTGTACACCAATTATTCTGTGGTAACATACATATTACAATTCTAACAATTGCTGATATCCATATTATAACCTCAATTATTACTGGTATTGTAAACCCTGGAAATGTAAATTTCCAGATATACATCAAAATAATATAAAATACTGTCATTGTAATAGATGATATCTGTAATCCAATTCCTAGCTGTTTCTTTATCTTATCACTACTTCCACATACTGCTCTGATAATTCTTGGCACAAGATGAAATGCATCTCCACCGCAAAGTGTTAATGTTAATATTCCATAAAGAATAAATAACATATTCCCATTTGAATATATAAAAAATAATATTGCAGCAACAAGATCAAAAATCAGATATGCTGCATCAAATATTGCTTCCATAACATCTGGAAGCTGTGGTTTATAATTGTTCTGCTTCATTACTAGTTCTGCTCCTTATACTCTTTTATATATTTTTCTGCATTATTGCAGATCTTATCAAACACATCTATGCACATATGCTTTTCTTCTTCTGTTAAACCACTTAAAACATCCTTAGCAAACTGTTTCTGCGCGTTTATTCCTGCTTTTACAATTATCTCTGCCTTATCTAATAAAACAATCTCAATATGCTTTTTATTATCCTTACTTTGTATTCGTTCAACAAGGCCTTTATTTTCAAGATTCTTTAGTGATGTTGAAACGTGGGATTTTGTTGATTTTCTAATCTTTACTATGTCTGCTGCTGTATTATGCTGAGGATTATTATGAAGGAACATAAGTATATCATATTCCATCTGTGTTAATTCATACCTGTCGCACACTTCTCCTGAAAGTAATTCATAATAGCTTGTAATTGTTTTATGCTTATCCCAGAAATACATCCTTACCTCTTTTATTATCGTTCTTTTTAGAACGATTATAGACAGATTATTCTGTTATGTCAATCATTTTTTCTTATTCAGCTCACAAAATCTTTACTCTATTTTGTGTAATGATTTTTACTTAATGATTTTTATGTAAACATTAGTGATAAAATAAGAGCAAGTACTGAAAGGTTTTCGTTGCCTTAGTACTTGCTCTGCTTCTTTATATCAAAGTTATTATATATAGTTGTATGTTGATGATTTGCTGGTCTTTAATTTTTTCATCAATCTTATTGCACTCTTTTCGCAAGCCTGCAATCTTACTTACGCCAGATTCTTCTCACCTTCATTTTGTTTCTTTCCTGCCATTTTCATAACTTCCTTCCATGCCGGCGAGAACAGATAATAACCTATCATTGCAAACATTCCAAAGCTGAAAGAAATTGGGAAGCACAACATTACCCATGTTCCATCAAAGTATCTGTTAATAATGTATGCACTTGGAATTCTGACTGCCCAAAGCATAAGAATGTTGACAATTGTAGTATAACGCACCTTTCCAGTTCCGTTTACAATAGATATTATACAGTTAAAAATAGCAAAAAACCACTGTGAAAGCAGCATAACAACAACATGTCTGCTAGCATACATCAATACCATTTCATCTGATGAAAAGAAACGGATTATAGGTTTATGTATCATAATAAAAAACAATCCGAAGCTTAATGTAATCAATCCTGAGCATATTGGAATTCTCCAGTGTCCCTCTTTGATTCTTGCATATTTCTTTGCACCATAATTCTGTCCTGAAAATGTAGTGGCTGCCGAAGACAATCCTGTAATTGCTATGTTAGAGCATCCTGTAATTCTTCCTGCTACTGCACCTCCAGCCATAAATATAGCACCCTGTGAGTTATTAAATGTCTGTAATGCAACATGTCCTAATGAATAAAGAGAATTGTTAAGTCCAACAGGCAAGCCAATAGCCAGAATATCTTTCATCATTGTTCCAGAAAATCTTCTAGGCAAATATGTAAACTGTATCTCTGGAAACTTCTTTCTTATATAAACAATACTTACAATCCATGAAATAAACATAGCAATACTTGTAGAAAGTGCTGCTCCGGCTACATCCATTCCGAACCCAGCAACAAACAATAAATCAAATACTATATTAGAAACACATGACACAACCAAAAACCATAATGAAGCCTTACTGTCTCCAAGTCCTCTTAAAATACCAGCATTCATATTATAACCCAGATTACCAAGTGTACCTAAGAATACAACCCTCGTATATATTAATGCGGCATTCCACACATCCTGCGGCACTTTCATAAATTCCAGAATATATGGTGCTGCAAACCATCCAAGAATTCCAATTGGAATACCTACAATATATATAAATGTTATTGAAGTTCCACATACTGAAACAACCTTTCCCGATTCCCTTGCTCCGGTATATTGTGAAATAAGAATAGACACACCTGTTCCTATTCCTAAAAAAACACATAATAATACTTCAACCGGCTGTGAACTCGTTCCTACCGCAGCTAAAGATGTATCTCCACAATATTTACCTATTACAAGTGCATCAACCGTAGTATATAACTGCTGCAAAACATTTCCAATAATAATCGGTATCGCAAACAGTATAATATTTTTCATTATATGACCTGTGGTCATATCAATCTTTCCTTTTTTTGAATCTGCCATAGTAATCTCCATTCCTGAGCAGCTTTTGTTGCAAAGAGGAGAACAAAAATTTGCACAAGCAATTTTCTTCTGCCATAAATGGCTATATGTTCTGCTCAGAAACAAATAGCCGTGTGATAGAATAAGCTATCAAGCTTATTTTTCACACTATACTCCTATCATAGAATAATCTGTCTGTATCTGTTATTTATAATAATACTGTAATTGAATTACATTTGCTAGCGATTTATGGTATGGAGTACAGAAAAAGTGTCTAACTAATAATTATAAAAAAGCAAATGGAATTTTCTTTACAATAATGTGGATTAAGGTAATAAACACTTTCTTGGGCAACGTCATTTTCTTCATATAATGTATTTGTTTGTTACATCATATTAATAGTACATAAACATAATTAAACAAAAATATATCCGGCATCCTGTTTTTCATAGGATACCGGATATAATTCTATTAATTCTTTCTGACTTATTTTCGTGATGTCCATATTCATCAAATATACTTGTAACATTCATAACCGACATAAGATGCTCATGAACCATATGTGCCTTTACGGGTGCCTGTTCAAGCAGATTCCCGTGATTTACCCCCTCCTGTTCACCATTGAGAAGATAAACAGCTGCATTTCTGTTTTTTACATTATTATTAACTACATAGTCTGCAAAACCCGGATACCAGAACGAACCGCAGACTGAAAATATTGTAGAAAATGTTTCATCAAAATACAGGCTATATATAGCAGCAAGACCGCCCAGTGAATACCCTCCATATGCCATTGATTCTGCATATACATTATAATGCTTGCTGATGTATGGAACTATTTCCCCAACAAGCTGGTTGTGATATTCCCTGCACTCACCACCAAAGTCTTCAGCCCCCTCTCTTATCGCTTTATATGGCCATGGTGTATATGCAGCCAGCCTGTTTTTTGGAATAAGTCCAACGTATATCTGGTTATCAGGCTGTTCAATATTATTTACTATTTCTCCATCATTTATAAATATAACTTTATATTTTCTGCCGCATAAATAATTATCTGGGAGCCGCACAATAGTTTTAATACCTGATATTTCAATATATTCTATCATTTTTAATTCACTTCTCTTATTCACATATTATTTAACACTATCTGCAATCTTTGATAATGCATCGAATACAGCCGGTCCATAATCCATAAATTCATCATATCCTATTGTAACTATTTTCTTATTCTTTATAGCTGCAACATCAGATACTGCATCAGATGAAAGCAATTTATTAACTGCATCTGCATCATTCTTAGCATTGCGGTCACTTGTTACATATACTATAAGCTCAGGATTCATTGTTACAAGTGTCTCTAATGAGAGACCCGATGTACCTGTTGATACGTTTGTATATCCCAGCTTATTCAACATATTCTCCTGTAAAGATGATTTATATGTGCCAAATGTATTTCCATCAAATGCACACATTACAAGTGCATTTTTCTTGTCTGTTCCTGTATTTCCTACTGATGTCAGGACTGAATCATATTTCTTCTGAAGTTCATCTGCATATGAGTCTGCCTTGTCCTGAACATTAAATATAACACCAAGATTCCTAACATCCTGTATAACGCTTTCAATCTTAGTCTCTCCCTTTGTTACACTTGCAGCCTGTGCATAAACTTCAACGCCATTTGCATTCCATTCTGTGTATTCTCCCAGAGATTTATCAGAAAACATAGCTGCTCTTCCCACGATTATATCCGGCATCGCAGATAAGACTATTTCTTTAGATATAGTTTTCTTATCACCAAGCTTATTTATATTTGCAACACTGTCCTTATATATTGATGTTACTTCATTATCCGGATTCATCATTCCGACTATTTTATCACCAAGCCCCAGTTCAATAAGTGTTTCTGTTGCTGACAAATTATTCGTTACAATTCTTTCCGGTGCTTTATCAAATGTCTGCTTAACTTCATTACCAGATGCATCATATGTTGTTATTGTTACAGGATACTGCGTCTGCTTCGATTCAGCCTGTAACTGTGAACTTCTGTTACTATCATTGGAACCTGTATTCCCACAACCGGTAAATAATGCTGCTGATGTAACTGTTATTGCTAAAACTGTTATTAGTGATTTGAATTTTCTCATTGCTTCAAGTCTCCTTTATTATACATTTATATTTTTTGATATGAGTGTAAAAAGTAATTTCGCCACTCACGATGTATCAAAATCTGAATCATGCTGTTCTTCTTTGTCTGCCTGACATAAATCATGTGTATTGAATTAATATCTGATTGCTGCCACGATTGATAACTTCACATTCTACATCATATATTTCTCGCATATTATCTTTTGTAATAACCTCTTCTGGTTTTCCTTTATATCTTATTCTCCCATCCTTTATAAGATATATATAATCTGAAAATCTACATGCCAGCTGTATATCATGCAAAACTGCTAGAACATTTACATTTAATTTTTTTACAATTTTTAATATTTCAAGCTGATATTTAATATCCAGATGATTAGTCGGTTCATCAAGCAGCAAAAGTGTAGGCTGCTGTGTAATCGCCCTTGCCAGTACCACTCTTTGTTTTTCACCGCCTGACAATGACAAATATGAACGATTTCTTTTTTCATACATACCAACGCTTTTTAATGCATTATATGCAATCTCATAATCTTCTTTTTTCTCCTGCTCCATCATCTTTAGATGCGGGGTACGGCCAAGCATAACAACATCAAGCACAGAACAGTCAAAATTAAGATTATTGAACTGTGCAACCACTGCCATATTCTGTGCACTTTTTCTTATGCTTATATTATCCAGAGGTTTTCCATCCAGATATATCGTTCCAAAATCTGGTTTTGCTATTCTGTAAACCGTCTTTAAAAATGTGGTTTTACCACAACCATTTGGTCCTAGTATCGTATGAAACTCATTATTACTAACACCTAGCGATATTCCATTTAATATTCTGCTGCCCTCTATACTGTACTGTATATTATCACATCTAAGTTCCATAACTACTCCCTGCCATAATTCTTCTTAGCTACAATGTATATAAAAAATGGGGCACCAACCAGAGCTGTAAATATTCCTATAGGAAGCTCTGCATTCTTAACCAGTATTCTTGCAAGAACATCAGCCCATATAAGAAATATCGCTCCAAGAAGTACCACCACTGGCACTAATCTCTTATGATTCGTTCCAACAAATGCCCTTGATATATGTGGTATTATAAGTCCTACAAAACCAATTATTCCACAGCTTGAAACAAGCACACCTGTTACTACTGCTATTAATGTCATATAAACTTTTCTGTACAGGCTTAAATTTATTCCAAGTGTAACTGCTGTTTCATCACCTAACATCATCGTATTGAGTATACGATACTGCGTACAGAAAAATAATGTAACAACAATTACAACAACTGCAGGAAGTATAATGCTTTTCCAGCCTGCATTGGCAAGTGAACCCATGGTCCAGAACTTGATTGTCATTATGCTGTCAGCATTGGCTCCAACTGAGATAATAAAGTTAGAAAATGCTGTAAACAATGCATTAACAACAGTTCCTGCAAGAATAAGCCTTGTAGTTGTCATTTTGCCATGTCCGGCAGCAATCCCAAGAACCATAACTGTTGCTATAACTGCTCCCACAAATGCACCACCAGAAACAAACGTTCCCAGTCCCATAACTATAATCAGGGTTGCACCAAATGTAGCACCTGATGAAACGCCAAGAATATATGGCTCAGATATTGGATTATTAACTGTTGCCTGCATCACACATCCACATAATGCAAGCCCGGCACCGGCCAACAAACCAAGAAGAACTCTTGGCAATCTCATATTCCAGACTATTGCAATCATTGCTTTGCTGAACGAATTGTATATTTCATCATTGTGTATAAGCTTTCCAAGAATAATTTTATATGTGTCTGATACTTTTATATTCACCTGTCCAAGTGATACCGCCGTAACAACTGTAATCACAAGTGCTGCCATCAGGAAAAATATTACAACCGCATATAATGTTTTAGATTTGGAAATATCATTTACTTTTTCCAACCTCTTGTCCTCCAAGACTAATTATAGTTACCCTTAACTAACTTTAATAGATTAAAACATACCTTTCTAATTTTGTCAATGAAAATTTTTTCTAATAATTCCAATAAATAAAATAAGAGCAGGTACCAGAAAGGTTTTGTTTCCTTAGTACTTGCTCTGTTTCTTTGTATCAAAATTATTATATATAGTTGTATGTTGATGATTTACAGGTATTTTGTAAAATGTTCCTTGTCCAATTCATGTCCTTGAGCCATCCATTTTTTTACTATATCAATGGCTTCTCCTGATTCGCCACATAATCCCATTACACTATTTATTAATACATCTCTTTTACTTAGTTCAGGATTTAAAGTCGTCATTGCCAATTCCTGATATTCATTAATCTTCATTCTAATCTTCATTTCTGAGCAACCTTTGTTGCGAAGAGGCGAAGAATAATTTGCACAGGCAATTTTCCTCTGCCATCAATGGCTATTTATTCTGCTCATAAACAAATAGTCGTGTGATAAAATAAGCTATCGAGCTTATTTTTCACACTAATATTCTCCATAATGTACAAACTAGAATTTACTTTAATAAATATTTTTCAAACGCTTTATGATTATCAAAGTGGACTTC
>OODT01000222.1_pt1 | contig 81167 bp, 75 predicted proteins | sample 1671841 | NCBI WGS metagenome assembly OODT01 (sample SAMN06348198, study PRJEB24527) | human gut metagenome | biome: human gut; feature: ankylosing spondylitis patient; material: feces | host: Homo sapiens | place: China | collected 2015-10 | reverse complement strand
TCAAAAAGAAGTATTCCCGCGAACAGCTGGCTTCTCTCATCTATATCGTATTGTCCAAAAATGTCCTCTCGCTGGAAAACATCGACGCCCTGTTCCAGATGCAGCGGGCTCACTGCACCGCCGCCGAAGCCTACGACTATTTCTGCGACGAGGTGGAGAACTGCCTGCCCTACATCTTCGGTGCCAGCCGCACCATCCGCGACCTCGACCCGGATGCCGCCGACGAAAAGCGTCTGCTGCGCGGCACCATCGTCGCCGCCGTAAACAAGATGTACCTCGACTGCTGCTTCGTCGCCATGCGGCAGGAGGAAGCCCTCTGGCCGGGGATCCTGGGCGACTTACAATAAGATAGGTACAAAAAGCCCCCGGCACCATGCGGAAGTGCCGGGGGGCTTTTCGTACAAAGCGGGGAGATGCGGAAGCTCTCCGCCTTGGGGAGGTGGTTATTTAGTGGAGCAGCTCGTTGTGTGCAAAACCGCCCACCGTCAGCTCTGCGCTCTCACCGGAGTGGGTGAGGGTAAAGAGGGTGTCGTCCACGCCCAGAGACAGCATGCTGTCGATGTTCAGGGCGGTCTCACGGAGCTGGGTGCGGAACACGAGGGTGTTCACGCCCTGCGCCTTCAGCTCCTTCAGGTTGCCCAGGCAGCCGGAAAGGACGGCAGTCTCAGCAGGCACCGCCACAACATACCGGCCGTCGGCCATGGAGGTCTCGTAGGCCCCTGCCCCGGTAACGGTCAGGGTGACAGCGGAGGAGCCTCCGTTGCTCTCGGGCACCAGCATCGGCACAAATTCCCGCTTCTCGGTCTCGCCACAAGTCTCGCACTTGTAGATGGTGTAGCCCTCGGAGGTGTAGGTGGGTGCCACTACCTCAACTGCGGTAAAGTGGTGGCCCAGTGCGTCGATGGTCTCCTCGTAGGTATCGTTCGTATGGCCCTCGGTAGTGCAGGTGTAGACCCGCTTGCCCGGGGTGGTGCAGGTGGGCTCCACCGTAGCCGTCAGCTCGTAGCTGTGGCCGTCCTGCTTGATGCCGACTAGGTCACCTGTGACGGTAATGCTGCCGTCCTCCTTCTTGACTACCTTGGCGTTCTCCACCTCTTCGATCTTGCCGCCATCGGTCTTGATCTCGACATTTCCGATGATACCGTTTCCCTTTCCATCCCGCTCGCCCGGCATGGCGGTGACAAAGGTACCGCCCGTTTCAACACTCAGGCCAATCTTGCCATTCCTGCTAGTCTTGATGCTGCTGCCATTGGTGGCTTTGCCGTCGGCGCCCTCTGCCTTGCCGCCCAGCGCAGTTGTCGTGCCTCCCTTCACAGTAACTTGGTTACTATCACCATCATAGAAACTCGCATTGCCGCCGGTGGCCTTGCCCGAGCCCGACTTGGCATTGCCACCGATGAGCGTCGTCTCGCCGGCGGACACGATGCCGCCCTTCGCTCCCCAGAGAGCATCGCCTCCGGTAACAACGCCGCTTTTCGACTCTGCATTGCCGCCGATCGCCGTCAGCTTACCGCCCTTCTGGACCTCATAGCCGCAGCCAACGCCTGTCCAATAGAAGCGGAGAGCAGCACCACCCGAGGCACTTTTCTTCACAGTCTTATCATCGCCGCCAATGGCAATGACCTCGCTGCCCTCTCCAACAACGACCTTTCCCTTCACGAAGAGGCTAATGCCTGTGCCGCCACCTGTACTTGTATCCTCTCCAGGGTGCAGCTGGCCGCCGCCCTTTGCAGTGAGCTTCGAATTTTTGATGTTAACTTCATCGTTGGCAGATATGCCATCGCCGCCGCCGAAACCGCCGGTGGCCGTAACCGTTGCATTCACCAGATCCAGCTTTCCACTAGTAGCACATATGCCAAAGGATCCGCCCTGAGTGCCCGAGCCGCCGGTGGCAGACAGAGAGGAGCCCTCCTTGCCCTGGATCGTCAGCTTGCCTTTACCAGATGTTATTCCTCTCGTCCCATTAGTGCCGCTGCTGCCGCCCTTCAGCTCATTTTTGCCCTCCAGCTCCAGCGTCACATCGCCGGTGCCCTCGATCTTCACAGCATCTTTGCCCGTATCCCCTGCATCCACCTTCAGGTTACTAAAGATGACCGTCAGGGGCTTGGTATAATTATTGATGATCTTTACCACATTTCTGGCAGCGTCCTGAGCCTTTTCGGTAAAGGAGATGGGGGCGTTGGTGTCCTCGTAGGTCTTCTCCTCAGCGGTCTTTTTCTCCCCGGTCTCCTGCTCCGCAGCAGGCTTGGGGGCGGGCTTTGCGGCCTCCTGCTGGGCTTCGGGGTCATACTGGTCGTACTCGATCACCTGATCGGAGGCCTGTTCGGTCTTTTCGGTCTGTTCCGGCTCCTGAGAGTCGGCGGGCTTCTCCTGAGTCTCCTTCTCCTGGGCCTGCTTCTCCTCGTCCTCCGGGGCCAGCAGCTCCAGAGAGCCGGGCTCCTGGGCCTGCTCCTCGGTCTCGCCGGACTTTTCAACCTCGGAGGTGTTTTCGCCGGACTTTTCGGCCTCGGAAGTGTTCTCTTCCTCTGCGTTCAGGCTTTCGGTGGGCTTGGTATTGTCGCCGGTGTTGTCGCCGGTGATGATGATGCCCTCTACGCCGGTACCATCATCCTTGATGCCTTTTCCGGTCGTTTCCTTGGTGCCGTCCTTCTTGATGGTGACACTGTCGTCGCCGACCTTGATGGTCTTCTCGCCTTTCTCATTCACCGAGACTTCCACACTGCCCTGACTCACATCACAGATGTAAGCAGCCGAGGCCGGGGCAGCAACTGCCGACACCGCCATGCTGAGCGCCAGCACGGCAGCTGCCGTCCGCTTCATATTTTTCCGTAACCGCATAATTTTTACCTCCTGTTTCGTGGTTTTTCCTTCTTTTATTTTACCCCCCCCCCCTATCATTTTTTCAATAGATTTTGTCAACAATCTTTCGGACGAATATTTGTCATTTCTCACAAAAAGGCCGCTGGGCCAAACCTTCCGTGCAGCGGCGTGAGCGATTTGTCCATGGGCCGTTTTTTTCCGGGCAAAAAAACACCCGCCTCTCTCCCCCATCGGGCAGAAAAGCGGGTGCTGATTTTTTCAGGGTCGTGCTCCGGCTCAGGTATCCTGCAGTTCACCACGGCTTGCGGCCTTGAGGTAAGCGAAGATGAAGCCGTCGAGGTCGCCGTCCATGACAGCGTCCACGTTGCCGGTCTCGTAGTTGGTGCGGTGGTCCTTGACCATGGTGTAGGGCATAAAGACGTAGGAGCGGATCTGGTGGCCCCAGGCGATCTCGTTCTGGACGCCCTTGATGTCGTCGATCTTATCCATGTGCTGCTGCTTGGCGATCTGGTACAGCTTTGCCTTCAGCATTTCCATCGCGTAGTCGCGGTTCTGGAACTGGCTGCGCTGGGTCTGGCAGCTGACCACGATGCCGGTGGGCTTATGGATGAGTCGGACAGCGGAAGAAGTCTTGTTGATGTGCTGGCCGCCGGCACCGGAGGAGCGGTAGACCTGCATCTCGATGTCCTCGGGGCGGATGTCCACCTGGATGGTGTTGTCCAGCTCGGGCATGACTTCCAGAGAGGCAAAGCTGGTCTGACGGCGGGCGTTGGCGTCAAAGGGAGAGACGCGCACCAGACGGTGGACGCCGTTCTCGCTCTTGAGCAGGCCGTAGGCGTTGGCACCCTTGACCATCATGGAAGCGCTCTTCATGCCGGCCTCGTCGCCGTCCTGATAGTCCAGCACCTCGACGGTCATGCCGTGAGCCTGCGCCCACTTGTTGTACATCCGGTAGAGCATCTCGGCCCAGTCCTGTGCCTCGGTGCCGCCGGTGCCTGCGTGGAAGGTCAGGATGGCGTTGCTGTGGTCGTACTCACCGTTCAGCATGGTCATCAGCTGCAGCTCATCCACAGCCTTGCCCACGGCGTTGACAGCCTCTTCGGCCTCCGGCACCATCTCGGGGTCGTACTCCTCGTCCAGCATGACCAGCATGGTCTCTGCGTCATCGTACAGGCCCTGCAGCTTCTCGAAGCGGGTCAGCTTGCCCTTCAGGTCGCCCACCTCGTCGAAGACCTTCTTGCTCAGCTCAGCGTCGTCGTAGAAGCCGGGGCGGGACATGGTGTGCTCCAGCTCCTGCACGCGCTTGCGGGAAGCGTCGATGGCCAGCGCCTCCTCCAAGTCCTTTACAGCGGTGTGGTATTCAGCCAGCTGTACTTTCAGTTCATCAGTGGTGATCATCGTTTTATTCCTCTCGTCTCAAAAAACAGGAGCAGCCTCTTCATCATCAGCCACGCACAGGGGCAGGCCCGTCTTAGTACAACCTCTCAGTCTCGCTGACGCTCGACAGCTCCCCTAGTAGGGGAGCCTCTGGCGAAACCGTTCACTTTGCGGGGACTGCCAAAGCCTCCCCTACCAGGGGAGGTGGCACGCCGTAGGCGTGACGGAGAGGTTGTACGAAGGAAAGCCTGCCCGAGGACTCGGCCAATGACGGAGAGATTTACTCCCAAAAGATACAGTTTATACACAGATACTTCATTAGTATACCCAGAATCCATGATAAAGTAAAGAGGAAAAAATACCATTGTGCTGGAAATTTGAAGATTTCCGCCTTTTCTTTTCCGCATTTTAAGTGTATAATACTGATAAACTACCCTATTCATTGGAGGATGTTATGCCAAAATACTATGGCTGTCCGTGCGAGGGCTGCGGCAAGCCCCTCACACTTCAGGATGACATCGTGGTCTGCCCCGACTGCGGCGCGCCTTATCACCGCGTCTGCTACGAGAAGCTGGGCCAGTGCATCCACCGCCCTGCCCACGCCGCCGGCTACGAGTGGAAGTTCCCCTACGAGGAGAGCCAGCTCCGCACCTGTCCGTCCTGCGGCGAGCGCACCCTGCGGGATGAGGAAACATGCCGCTGCTGCGGTGCTGTGCTGCCCCCCGAGGGGCAGGAGCCTCCTTCTTCCCGCGACAGCGATGAAGAGACTTTCGACTACTCCCAGATGTACCGTCAGTTCGGCACTTCCGCCGACCCGGAGAAGGAGTTTTTTGAGGACGCCTTCGGCAAAGAGGCCAAGATGGACGGCATCGCCCGTCAGGACTGGCTGGACTATATCGGCCCCGCCGCCCCCGCTTACCTCGCCGCTTACAGCCGGATGCAGCTCCAGAAGAGCAAGGTATCCATGAGCTTTTCGGCTCTGCTGTTCGGCCCCTTCTACTTCTTCTACCGCAAGGCGTGGAAGCCGGCCTTCGGCTTTCTGGCCGCTGAACTTCTGCTGGCAGCGCCCACCTTTATCGAGATGCTGCAGCTCTCCGGCAGCGCCCTCGCCCCCGCCATGAGCGCTTCCGCTCTGACGGTATTTGCCCGGGTCTGCTCTGTCCTCAGCTTCGTGCTGATGCTGGTGCGCGGTATGTACGGCAAGTGGCTCTACCGCAAAAGCGCCGCCGACCACATCCGCCGCATCCAGTCCGAGTTCCCCGACGCCCAGCAGCGTCAGGCCGTGCTCCGCGCCCAGGGAGGCGTCAGCCTTGGGGCCGTGCTGCTGTGTATGCTGCTGATGATGGTGGGGGGCAGCGCCTTTACCCTGCTGCTGGGCCCCGATCTGCAGGCTCTGCTTACTGCTCTTGCCGGCTGAGGCACCCTCAGCCGAGACTATAAACCAAAGGAGTCTGAATCATGAAAAAGATCACCAAGGCGGTCATTCCCGCCGCTGGTCTTGGCACCCGCGTGCTGCCCGCCACCAAGGCGATGCCCAAAGGAATGCTCCCCCTCGTGGACAAACCCGCCATCCAGTATCTGGTGGAGGAGGCTGTCCGCTCCGGCATCACCGACATCCTTATCATCGTGAGCCGCAATCAGGACATCATCCAGGACCACTTTGACCGCAGCCCTGAGCTGGAAGCAAAGCTTGCCGCTCCCGGCAAGGAGAAGATGCTGGAAGAGTGCCTCGGCATCTCTGATCTGGCCAACATCTTCTTTGTCCGCCAGCAGCAGACCCTCGGCCTCGGCCACGCTGTCAGCATGGCCAAGCCCTTCACCGGCGACGACCCCTTCGTGGTCATCTACGGTGACGATGTCATCTGGGGCGAGGACCCGGTCTGCGCCCAGCTCATCCGTGCCTACGAGGAGTTCGGCCGTCCGGTTGCCGGCGTGTCCGCCGTGCCTTGGGCCGATGTGAGCCGTTATTGCAGCCTCAAGACCACCCCCATCCATGACAATTACTTCTTTGTGGACGATATGATCGAGAAGCCCAAGAAGGGTCAGGAGTTCAGCAACTACTCCATTCTGGGCCGTGTGCTGCTGACCCCGGAGATCTACGACATCCTCGCCAGGACCAAGCCCGGTGCCGGCGGCGAGATCCAGCTGACCGACGCCATGGCCGAGTATGCCCGCAACTACGGCGGCATGACGGCTGTGGAGTTCACCGGCAAGCACTACGACATGGGCAACAAGCTCAAGGTCGCTGAGGCACAGGTGGAGCTGGCCCTGCAGCACCCCGAGATCGGCGAGGCGTTCCGCGCCTACCTGAAAGAGTTCTGCAAGACGCTGTGACTTATCAAGCGAAAAGAGCTTCGGGAGATCCCGAAGCTCTTTTCTATGCCTCTGAATGACGACCAAAAAGCGCCCTCACCTTGTCATCGGTGAGGGCGCTTTGCTGATCGCTGATTATTTTGATTGGGTTGATTATCTCAGATTAGTCGCTGACGTAGGGCATCAGAGCAACGTGACGAGCACGCTTGATAGCCACAGTCAGTGCGCGCTGATGGAAAGCGCAGGTGCCGGTAACACGGCGGGGAATGATCTTTGCACGCTCAGAGACGTACTTACGCAGACGGGGAACGTCCTTGTAATCGATGGTGTCGATGCGATCGACACAGAAGCTGCAAACCTTCTTGCGGCCGCGACGCATGGGGCGTGCGGGACGAGAGCCTTCGGTTCTTTCAAAAGCCATTGCTTATTACCTCCTGTTGGATTTTTACGGTTAAAACACCGGTTCGGGAATCAGAACGGCAGGTCGTCGCTGTCGTCGATGACGGCGAAGTCATCTGCATTGCCGGCGGAATAGCTGGGAGCTGCCTCCACAGCAGCCGGACGGGCAGGGGCTGCGTTCTGGTAGGACGGAGCAGCATTCTGATAGCTGCCGCCGCCCTGATTGCTGCCATTCGATTTGGAGCCAGCAAAGTTGATGTTGTTTGCCACGACCTCCACAGCGGTGCGGTTGTTTCCGTTCTTGTCCTGATACTGGCGGGTCTGGAGACTGCCTTCGATGGCGATCAGACTGCCCTTCTGGAAATACTTGGAGACAAACTCTGCCTGCTGGCGCCATGCGACGATGTCGATGAAATCGGCCTGACGCTGCTCGCCCTGACGGGCAAAGTTGCGGTCACACGCAATGCGGAAGCTGCACACATTGGTGCCGCTCTGGGTGGTGCGAAGCTCGGGATCCGCCACGAGACGGCCCATGATCGCTACAACATTCAACATAATACGGACTCCTTTTTCGTCACGAAAAGATTACTCCTCGTGGGCAACGATCAGGCTGCGCATAACGCCCTCAGTGATCTTGTACACACGGTCGAGCTCAGCGGGGAAGCTGGGGTCAGCAGTGAAGTTGATCACGGTGTAGACGCCTTCCTCCTCATCGTTGATGGGGTAGGCCAGACGGCGCTTGCCCCACTCATCGATGGAATCGATGGTACCGTTAGCCTCGATCAGGGACTTGAACTTACCGATGAGAGCGGAAGAAGCCTCCTCGTCGAGAGCAGCGCTGGTAATCAGCATGGTTTCGTACTTTGCCATTTTGTAGCACCTCCTTTTGGACTTAAGGGCCTCAAGAATATGAGGCCAAGGGTACACAGCCAGCGCGGCGTCGCGCGGACTGTGCGGCGTGTCTGTTCAGACAGCAACTTATTATAGCAAGCCCCGCAAAAATTGTCAAGCCCTCCCGCAGGATTTTTTTCGTATTTTTGAGCGCATGACAGCAAAGTTCCCCTCATCATTCTTTTTATGTTTTTCCGGTATATCCGTCATATCTCTTTTATATGGCATCCTTAGCCATTTCCAAGCTGATTTTCCTTTGCATTCCAGCGAAAAGAGGACTATAATAAAGGATGTTCTTCTCCCCTTCTGTCTTTGTGCGCGGCGCATGGCAGGGCTTACAGGGGAGCGAAACGACTGCTAACGTCAAAGGAAGGATCATTTATGTATTCCATTTTTCGGAATCTCGCCCTCATCCTCATCAGCGCCAAGTTCTTCGCGCTGCTCGCCCGCAAATGCCGGGCGCCGCAGGTGGTGGGTGAGATCATCGCGGGCCTCGTCATCGGGCCCTGTCTGCTGAACCTCGTCCAGCCCAGCGACTCCATCGCCATCTTCGCCGAGATCGGCGTCGTGCTGCTGATGTTCACCACCGGCCTCGGCACCAACCTGCAGGAGCTGATGCGGGCCGGCCCCATCGCCACCCTCATCGCCTGCGTGGGCGTGGCCGTGCCTCTGGCGGGCGGCACCCTGCTCTACAGCCTGTTCTATGGCTTCTCGGCGCTGGGCAGCCCGGAGTTTTATCGGGCGCTCTTCATCGGCACCATCATGACGGCCACCAGCGTCTCCATCACCGTGGCCACCCTGCAGGAGCTGGGCAAGCTCAAGAGCTTCCTCGGCACCACCATCGTCAGCGCAGCCGTCATTGATGACGTCATCGGCATCGTGGTGCTCACCTGCGTGCTTGGTGCCAGCGGCGGCACAGACACCAGCCTTGTCGATGTGCTGATGGACACCGTCCTCTTCTTCATCGCAGCCATCGTCATCGGCCTCATCATCCACAAGGCCATGCTCTGGCTGGACCATCGCAACCCCCACACCCAGCGCATCACCATCGTCAGCCTCGCGTTCTGCTTTGCCATGGCCTACATCGCGGAGCAGTACTTCGGCATCGCGGACATCACGGGCGCTTACATCGCGGGCATCGTGCTCTGCTCCCTTGAGGATGCGTCCTACATCGAGCGCCGGGTGGACATCAGCAGCTACACCCTCTTCGCCCCCGTCTTCTTCGCCAGCATCGGCCTCAAGACCGACATCAGCGGCCTGACACCCACCATCCTGCTGTTCAGCGCCTGCTTCGTGGCCGTCGCCCTGCTCACCAAGATCATCGGCTGCGGCCTCGCCGCGAAGGCCTGCCGCTTCAACTGGTCGGACTCCCTCAAGGTAGGCGTCGGCATGATGACCCGCGGCGAAGTGGCCCTCATCGTGGCCCAGAAGGGCCTCGGGGTCGGTGTAGTGGACCCTGTCTACTTCACCGCCGTCATCCTGCTCATCGTCGTGTCCTCTATCGTGACGCCGCTGGCGCTGAAGGGGCTGTTTGCGAAGGGTTAAGCCTTGAGCGAAAGCCTCTCAGCCCTCTCAGGCGCTTCGCGCCAGCTCTCCCAGAGGGAGAGCCATTGGCAGACCGGGCCACTTTCCGCTGACCGCTGGAAGCTCAATATAACGTAAAAGATAGTGCCCTGCTACAGAGATTCACAGCAGCTTGACAAGGGATATTGTTCCGAAGCTGCTGCCCTCTATAGCAGGGCACTACTGTTTACGATAAAATCAAACTTTGCTTGTCCTGCGTGGGCCTGACCGGCACGCCAGTGGCTCCCCCTTTGGGGGAGCTGGCATCGCGCAGCGATGACTGAGAGGGCTAGGACGCTGACGAGGAGCCAGTGCCTCTCCCTCTGGGAGAGCTGTTACCGAAGGTGACTGAGAGGGCTACGCGCTAAATCCCTCAGACGACCTGAATGCGGCCTGCACCGTAGGGATTCTCGTAGTTCAGCAGGTAGCCCGGATAGCTTGTCAGCGGGCTGTTGGCACTGCTCAGGACAGGCACATCGTTCACAGCGTCGAAGATCATGGCGTAAGTGGACATGACGAGGTAATCCTCAGAGACATAGTCCTTGATGAGCTCTGCGCCGTCGAACATGGCGAAGCCATCGCCCAGATTGCGCAGGGTGTAGTTCATGCCGGCCAGCGCATAGGTGCGGTTCAGGTCCAGCGGCTCATAAGCGCCGGTCTTCTTGTTGTAGATGCGCACGTTCTGGACGCGGGGCGTGCCGGTGGCGCTGCCCATCCAGACATTCTTGTCGTCGGTGAGGACGGTGTTGGGGATGTCGGTGTGGATCTCGTAGGTCGCACCGGCAACATGCAGGAAGCCGCCGTTCTCCTTGCCCTCCGGGCCGACGAAGCGGGCGCCGAACTCCAGAGCATCCTGGATCTGCTTGCCGGTAACAGACATCAGGCAGGCCACGTTGCCGAAGGGGCTGACCTGCTTGCAGGTCTTGAAGGTCCACTTGCCGGCGTCCACATCGGTGCGGATGCCGCCGCCGTTCATCATAGCGATGTCGCAGTCCAGCTGCTCGACCTCATTGAAGTAAGTATAGATGCCGTCGGCCACGAAGTCGCCGAGGTTGGTCTCACCCATACGGATGCGGCGCTTGCCGGTAGCGGGGTCGTTGATGTAGAATTTGATGTCCGTGGTCGCGATCTGCTCGCCCAGCATAGCGTCCACATCGTTGATCCAGGCTTCTGCGGTAGCGGCCACAGCGGCGTCGGAGACATCAGCGGTGGAGATGAGCTCGGTGGTGATCGCGCCGTCCTCGGCGATGGTCATCTTACCGACGTTTGCCAGATAAGAGCCGGTCTGGGTCAGGGTGACAGCCTTGCCGGCTGCATCGTAGACCTGCTTGTTCTCCATGACGGTGTGAGAGTGGCCGTCGATGAAGGCGTCAAAGCCGGTGGTGTTGGCAATGACTTCCTCACTGGTCCAGGGAGAGGAGGACGGGTCAACGCCCAGATGGCCCAGACCGATGATGATGTCTGCGCCCAGGGTCTTGGCCTTGTCGATGGCCTTCTGGACGGCGTCGTACAGCTTCCTGCCGTCGTCACCGCCCAGGATGTCGTAGATGTACTTGGTCTGCTTGGCGTTCATGAAGTAAGCAGGAGTGGACTTGGTGAAGGACTCGGGGGTCGTGATGCCCACGAATGCGATCCACTTGCCGCCTGCGGGGAACAGCTTGACAGCGGGCAGGACGCGCAGACCGGTGCGCAGGTCCACCCAGTTGCAGGAGACATAGGGGAAGTCCGCTTCCTTGATGATGGCCTTTGCGCGGGCCATGCCGTAGTCGAACTCGTGGTTGCCCAGAGTAGCGATGTCGTAGCCAGCCTCGTTCATCAGCTCGATGATGGTAGCGCCGTTGTCCATGGAGCCGTAGGCAGTACCCTGAATATGGTCGCCAGCGTCCACCAGCAGGACGGGCTTGCCCTCATCCACGTAGCCCTGCTTCATGGCAGCGATCGCGGCATAGGTCAGTTTGGGAGACTTGTTGTCGATGTAGGTGTGGACATCGTTGGTGTACAGGATGGTGACAGCGGCATCCTTGCCCGTCAGGAAACCGGCCGAAGCCTGAGGAACGGCAGCAGCCATGGCGGAGGCAGCGGCGGTGACACCGGCAGCCTTCAGGAAATTGCGGCGAGAAATAAAGTGTTTCACGAAAAAGAACCTCCTTTATGTTCCAGACCAGTTTTTACGGCACAGCCTCTCTTCCGCTGTGCCGCATTCTTTGTTTTAAGCTTACCACAGAACCGCCGAAAGAGCAAGCACAAAGATGGTCATTCTGCATAATAGTTTTCTTTATGAGTACGACTTTTTATGAAATCTCGCGCAAATCAGCACAAAAGACCGGGCCGCTGCTTCCTGCCTCAGGCTTGCAGCGACCCGGTCTTCCGGTTATGGAGGGATCAAAAATGGAGTGTTATTGTCAGATAGCGTGATACTGGCGCAGGAACTTCTCGAGGTCGGTGCCTTCGATCTTCTTCAGCGCCTCCTTCAGGGCGATGCGGCCCATAAGAGGCAGTTCCATGTCCGTGAGCTTCCGGCCGTCCCGCAGCTTCACCGAGGCATCCACCAGCGCCCGGACGTCATAGGTGCTGCCCCAGACCTCCGGCACGCCCCGGTCAATGTTCAGCAGCCGGTACACGGCCTCCATGCCGGTGCGCATGGAGTATTCGGTGGTGAAGATGGTGTCCCGGCCGGTCTCAGCGAACTGGCCGAGGAAGGCAAAGTTCACCGCATCCTTCGGCACGATGTCGGGGCGGTCGCCCTTCGCGCGGGGCATGAAGAAGGCGTCGATATAGGGCATCATGACCGGCACGGTGTTGGCGCTGTGCTCGGCAAGCTCTGCGATGTCCTCCACCGGCACACCCAGATGGTAGAGCCACTCCATGCAGATCTCCCGGCCCGTGCAGTCCCGCATGGGCTTTTTGACGTAATCGCCGGGCTTATCGCTGAACAGGCCGTACACCCAGACGCAGAGCTGGTCTTTGGGCTGTGCGCGGAACTGCTGCTGCCGGTTCAGGGTCCAGCTCATGAGCCACTTAGAGTCCTTCACGGTGACGATGCCGCCGGTGACGGTGCGGCCGCTGAAGGGGTCCCGCTTGCAGATCTTCTGGATATACCGGGGGATCTTCTCATCCAGCGTCGTGATGGTGGCGCTTTCCCAGTTGCTCAGCTCCGGCTGGCTGCAGAACTTTTCCGGGTGGCCGAAGGAGTCGTCCAGCGCGGCGATGCGCTTCCAGAGGTCCCAGCCGTTGCCCGGCTTGATGGTGGGGTCGAAGCCCGTGGCCTTGTTCTGTGCGCCGACGGTGCAGCTCTCCACGCAGCCGCCGTTGGTGATAAAGAGCAGGTCGTCCTCGGTCAAATCAATGGTCTCCACCGCGCCCTTATGGTCTACCGTGATGCCCGCCGCCTGCTTTTTGCCCGGCTCGAGGCTGAACTGGACGTCCACGACCTTTGTGTCGTAGTAGAACTGGACGCCGTGGTCTTTCAGGTAGGTGACCATGGGCAGGATGATGGACTCGTACTGGTTATACCGGGTGAAGCGGAGGGCCGTGAAGTCGGGCAGACCGCCGATGTGGTGGATATACCGCTTGAGGTAGAGCTTCATCTCCAGGGCGCTGTGCCAGTTCTCGAAAGCGAACATGGTGCGCCAGTAGAGCCAGAAGTTGGAGTTGAGCACCTCATCGTCAAAAAAGTCGGTGATCTTTTTGTCCTCAAGCTGCTCGTCGGGGGTGAAGAAGAGCTTCATGATCTCCATGGCTCCCTTATCCGACAGGCCGAACTTGCCGTCGGTGTGGGCGTCCTCGCCCCGGTTCACGGTAGCGCGGCAGAGGGAGTAGTTGGGGTCGGCCTTGTTCAGCCAGTAATACTCGTCCAGCACACTGGCTCCCTCCGTTTCCAGCGAAGGGATGGAGCGGAGCAGATCCCACATGACCTCGAAGTGGTTGTCCATCTCACGGCCGCCCCGCATCACATAGCCCACGTCGTACTTGTAGCCGTCGCAGGCACCGCCGGGCAGGGGGTCTTTTTCAAAAACGTGTACCCTCTCCCCCTTCATCTGGCCATCCCGCACCAGATAGCAGGCTGCCGTCAGGGCCGCCAGACCGCTGCCGATGATATAAGCCGATTTGCGATCCACGCCTTCGGGCTTGCGGGGCCTCGCAAAGGCTTCGTAATTGCCACTGGAATAATACATAGACGTGACCTCCATTTTGTTCTGTACCGGCAGCACGTTCGGCCCCGGCTTGTTTGGTTCTGGCATCAGTATACCCCGCCGCTTCCCGCCCTACAACAAACAAAACCGCCCAACTGCCGCAATTTTTGGCAAATGGACAAGTTTGCATAAAAAATCCGCCCCCGGCGTACCGGAGACGGATAAAAAGTTTTATGATGACTCAGAATGTCAGCCGCATCTGATGCCAGACCACATCGCCGTGGGTGGAGACGGAAACGCCCTCATCCACGAAGCCGAACTGCGCATAAAAGCCGATGAGCCGTTCCTTGCAGGTGAGCACGATGCCCTTGCGCCCGGCGGCTTTCGCGTCGGCGCAGACCTGACGCAGAACACGGGAAGCACAGCCTTCGTGCCGATGGGCCGGAGCGGTGACGACGCTGAATATCATCTGCCACCCACCCTTCGGCGTGTGGAGATGAGGGTCATCGTACATCTCATCGGTGAGGTCGGGCATATCGGTGACGAAGCCATTGACGAAAGCTTTCACCTCGCCGCCCTCGTCCAGCAGCCAGAAACAGTCCGGGTAGATAGCCACACGCCCGGCGATGCTCTGCCGGGACGCACCCTCAGCGGGCGGGTAGGACGCAGCTTCGATGTCGGCCAGTGTGTCCACATCAGTGGGCAGTGCATGACGGATGCTCATGCTCTCCCCTCCTCAGGCTTTGGCGGCGGGAGCCACCTCAAAGTCGATCTTGCCCAGATTGACGTCGGCGCGGACGATGGTGATCATCATCTTGTCGCCGAGGCTCCAGGTCTTGCCGGAAGCGGGGTCGGTCAGGCGGACGCCCTCGGTCAGGCTGGTGCCGGAGGGAGTCAGGCTGGAGGTAGGCACGAAGCCCTCCACGCCGTTGTCCAGCTCGATGAAGAGGCCGCGCTGGGTCACGCCGGAGACGGTGCCCTCGTAGCACTCGCCCAGATGGCGGCGGGCATACTCGGCCTTGTAGCAGTCCTCAGCCTTCCGCTCGATCTGCATGGCGATGACCTCGCGCTCGCTGGACTGCTTGGAGGCGCGCTCTGCGAAATCGGTGTAGCGGAGGATCATGGTCTCCTTCTCGGTACCCTTGAGCAGATCGGTCATGATGCGATGGATGGCCAGATCGGGGTAACGGCGGATGGGGCTGGTGAAGTGGGCGTAATCCTTCAGCACCAGACCGTAGTGGCCCTTGGGCTTCTCTTCGTAGAGAGCCTTGGACATGCAGCGGAGCATGCCGGTGTTGATGATCTGCTCATAGGGGGTGCCGCGCACACCCTCGAGGATGGCGCTCAGCTCCTTGGGAGTGGGAACGTCCTTGGCGAAGTGGTCGTTGATGCCGCAGGCCTGCAGCAGAGCGTGCAGACGCTCCAGCTTCTCGGCGTTGGGCTCTTCATGGACGCGGTAGACGAAGGGGATCTGCTTGACGCGGGCAAAGTGGGCAGCGCACTGGTTGGCCAGCAGCATGAACTCCTCGATCATGCTCTCGCTCTCGCCGGAAGTGCGCTTCTTGACGTCGATGCAGCGGCCATTCTCGTCGAGGATGAGCTTGACTTCGCCGCTCTCGATGTCCATGCAGCCGCGCTCCTTGCGCAGACGGGCGCGGTGGCCGTACAGCTCCTTCATAGTGGGCAGCTGGTCGATGACATCGGCATACTTTGCCTTGATCTCGGCGTCGGCAGTACCGGCCAGCAGGGCGTTGATCTCGGAGTAGACACCCTTGACGCGGCTGCGGATGATGGACTTGACAAAGCGGTAATCCGTCAGATTACCCTCCTTGTCCAGACGCATCAGGCAGGAGAAAGCCAGACGCAGCTCGTTCTCGTTCAGGCTGCAGATGCCGTTGGACAGGGCCTTGGGCAGCATCGGAACGACCTGATCTGCATAATAGACGCTGGTTGCGCGGCTGAACGCCTCGTTGTCCAGCTCAGTGCCGGGCTTGACGTAGTTGGAGACGTCGGCGATGTGGACGCCCAGCTCAAAGCCGCCGTCAGAGGTGCGGGTCAGGCTGATGGCATCGTCGATGTCCTTGGTCTCGGCACTGTCGATGGTGAAGATGGGCAGGGCGCGCAGGTCCATGCGGCCCTCGCAGTCCTTCTCAGAGACCTCTACACCCTCGAACTTCTTGGCCTCATCCCGGACTTTATCCGGGAAGCGGGTGCGGATGTCCTTTGCGTAAAGCAGAGCCTTGGCGCAGCGCTTGGCCTCGTCGGAGCTGCCGAAGCGCATGGCGACGCCCACGCGGTGGTCTTCCTGACGGTTGCCGCGGTTCAGGATCTCGACGGCTACCTTGTCGCCGTCCTTTGCGCCGCCCTCGCAGTCGCGGGCCAGCGGCATGGTGATGGCCGGGCAGTCGTCCGGCACGAAGCGCAGACGGCCCTCGACCCGGCGCACAGTGCCGACCAGGTCGTTTTTCTCGGTCAGGATGGCGAGGATCGCGCCCTCGTCGCTGCCCTCCACACGGGGATGCTCGAATTTCTCCACCAGCACGTCGTCGCCGGGCATTGCGCCCTTGGTGAAGCGGCCGGGGATGAAGATGTCGCTGGTGCCGTCCTCCAGCATGACGAAGGCAAAGTTCTTGCCCAGCTTGACCACCTTGCACAGCAGAGCCTTGTCGGCACGGCCGGAGCGGACGGTAAAGAACACGCCCTGACGCTGGCAGACGACAGCCTCTCGCACCAGTTCGTCCAGAGCTTCCATCACCTTGCGGTCTGCGCCGCGCTCGCCGCCGAACTTCTGCTTCAGCTCTTTGACGGTGCAGGGCTGGTTCTGGATGGCATGTTCGATTTTATCGCGCATTGACATAAATTTTCTTTCTCCTTAACTACCATAGCCCGCCCTCCACCGGGGCGCGGCTTCTTCCCTCTTATCTCTTTTATAACAACATATAGACACAAAAACAGCCCCGCTTTCATCACGGGGCTGCGGGCGCATACTCAGGCCAGACGGCTTGCGAACACGCAGGCCAGGATGGCCACCACAAAGAAGATGATACCGGCGATGCGGGTCACCTTTGCCAGCATCTGGTCCGCAGGGGTCAGACGGGCGTTGTTTGCGCCGTAAGCGCTGCCGTTGATGACACCAGCCAGACCCTGACCGTGGGTATGCTGCATCAGGGTGAGGGCAAAGATGACCACCGAGACGACGAGCAGAATGACGCCGCCGACGATTTCAATGACTGCCATGGATGAAAACGCTCCTTTTATTGTTAAATTTGGATAACAAACATACAAATACAAATATATAGTAACATACCTCGGCCAAAAAAGCAAGCAGAAAAGCAAAACCATTCACTCCCCGGCGCTCAGTGCGTCGCACAGGCGGGCAAAGACGGCTGCGCTGGACACCTCCGGCTCTGTCTGGGCGTCCTGCATCACCACGATGGTCCAGCGGGGCTTTTCTGCCGGGTAAAAACCGGCGAACCAGTAGTTTTTCAGCTCTTCGCCATCCCGGAACTGGCCGGTCTGGGCGGTGCCGGTCTTTCCGGCGGCAGTCCCCTCGGAGGGGGCGGCCTGCCGGCCCGTTCCCTCTGCCACGACGCCCGCCAGAAGCTCCTGCAGTTTTTCCGCCGTCTGCACCGCGAACACCCGCCGGGACGAGCCATGTGCCAGCGGCGTGAGCTCTTCGCCCGTCGTCTCGTCCACGGTACACTCCACGAAAAGCGGGATATGGTAGACGCCTCCCGCCGCAAGGGTGTTCATCATCCCGGCCACCTGTAAGGGCGTCGCCAGAAGCTCCCCCTGTCCGAAGCAGAAGTTGGCAAACTGCCCCTCGTTTTCGAGTGTCTCTGCTTCGGGCAGAACGCCAGAAGCCGACCGGAGGCCGCCTGCAATGTCCTGCCCCTTCCCGAAGCCCAGCGCTGCCGCCATCTGCCGGATACGCTCCGGCCCCAATTTCCGCCCCAGCTCGATAAAGTATCCGTTGCAGCTCTTTTCCAGAGCGCCGTCCAGCCCCACGAGGCCGTGAGGCACGCTTCCGGCACAGCGGTAGACCTGACCGTTCAGGGCGTCGTAGCCGGGACACTCCCGGGTGAAGTCCCCTTCCCCTGCTTCCAGCGCCGCTGCGGCCAGCACCGGTTTGAAGACCGAGCCCACTGCATAGGCCGAAAAAGCACGGTTCAGAAGCGGGCTGTCCGGGGCAGTCAGGCTCTCGCCCACATTGGCCGCATCAAAACTCGGCAGGCTGACACAGGCCCGCACCTTGCCGCTGGCTACATCTATAATAAGGATGCACCCGGTGACCATGCTCTCCGCTGCCACCCCTTCTGCGGCCCTCTGGATGCTGCGGGAGAGGGTCAGCCGCACACCCTGCGGGGCAGAGTCTGCTTTTTCTAAAATCGGCTCACTGCCCTGCTGCAGCCGTCCCTGCGCTGTGACCGCACAGTGCAGGGTATCCCGCTCGCCGGTGTAAAGGACATCGTCCAGCGCAGCCTCCAGGCCCGCTGCGCCGTGGCCCTCGCTGTCCAGGTAGCCGATGAGCTGTTCTGCCAGCGGGGCAGCGGCGTACCGCCGGGGAACGGCATAGCACCGCACGCCCAGCCCGCTTACATCCTGCACCACGTCCAGCAGAAAGGGTCGGGAAGTATTCCGCTCCCGGTAAAGCCTGGCCTGCCCGTCGGCGTCCGCATAGGGGTAGAGCCGCGCGTAGCTGCTCTCACCCGGGAAGCAGAGGGCCAGCCACTGCTCCGAAAGCCCCGTCAGCGCCAGACCGTCGCAGTCGTAGAAGTTCCCCCGCGCCGCAGGCAGGCGGAGGATCGCTTCGCTCTGCGCCGCCGCCCGCACGGCGTAGTCCGTGTTCGAGCAGAGCCAGTACAACCTGCAGACCACCGCCGCAAACCCCAGCAGCAGCGCCCCGTACAGCGCAAGCACTCTCCGGCCCGACATAAAAAGCCCCCCTTCCCTGCCCGGTAGTATGGGCAGAAAAGAGGGACGGTACACAAAAGAGGCAGAGCCTCCGAAGAAGCTCTGCCCCAGATACTGAAACAGTATGCGCGTTTTGGGAAAGGCTGCGGCTTAGTACATGCCGCCCTTCCAAACCACACTTTTGGAGCCGAATCACGAATATCGGGAAACGTAGACTTTTGTAGAATTATCAAGGCCACAAGCCGATTTTTCCAGATTCTCCGTTTTTGCACGATCCACGCTTTTCTACGCAAATCTACGCCACTTACCGGGTGATTGGCGTAAGTTTTGGCGTAAGTTTCGGCGTAAGCAATTCCGCTTCATGCGTCGAAAATCACAGGTTGCCGGCGATCTGTTCAAAGGCTCTTTCAACCGATTCAAAGCTGCTGTGCGTGTAGACATCCAACGTCACACTGGCATTGGAGTGTCCCATCAGGTATTGCAGACTTTTTACATCCAGCCCGGCCTGCTGAACATTGGTGCAGAAGGTGTGTCGCAGCACATGAGGTGTAATGCGCGGAACAGGTTTGCCGTACGCCTTCTCAAACTTTCCCTGCACGCAACGCATATAGTTTTCCAAGTGCATTGCCACCTTCGGCATTCCGGACTTGTCCAGAAAGAGGAATCCGCTGCAACCATCCACCAGCGCTTCCACTTTCGTGGACGCTCTAGCTTTTACTACACGCCGCAACGCTGCACAAACGGTATCTGTCATGGGAACATTGCGGATACCGCTTTTTGTTTTCGGCGGTGTGACAAAGTAGGGCTTTTCAGCCGTCCGGCAAAGCTGCCGCCGGACATGGATACAGTGCCGTTCAAAGTCGATATCTGCTCGTGTCAGGCCATACAACTCACTCACACGCAAGCCGGTTCCCATAAGAATGACGATATCATCATAATAGTTGCCGCCATAGTCTTGAACGAATTGCAGATATTTCTCCTGCTGTTCTCTGGTCAGGGCATTGTGCACATAAGCGTCCTTCGGCACAACGTCCGACAGCTTGAACTTAAATGGATTCTTGCGGATGATGTCATCCTCCACCGCCATCTCAAACGCCGGTCTGACAACGCTTTGCAGGATTCCTATGGTGTTTTGCTTGAAACCGCTGTCATGCAGAAACACGAACCAGCCTTTCGCATCGGACAATTTTACCGTTTTGATGGCTTTTTGCCCGAAAGGGTCAGCATGAATCCGCTTGACCGCTGTGTTGTACGACCGAAGTGAATTGGGCTTCAACCCACGTTTCAGGTTCATATAGCGGTCAACCAGATCAGCCACCGTCATCTCTCCGGCGGCGTAGTCGATGCCGTCTGCCAGATCGCGCCACAGTTCTTCCTCTTTTTTCCGCAACTCTGTCAGGGATTTAGCGTAAATACAACGCCGTTTCTTGTGGATATCGGTATAACGATAGTCGTAGGTGCCGTTTGCTCTTTGGCTTTCGCCATCCTTCAAAACACGACCCTTGCTATCTTTGCGCTTTTCAGGCATTTAGAAACTCCTTTCTGTGAAAAGCGCATCTATAAGGTCAGTGTCAGTATAACACATTAACCATGCGATTTCCACCCGCAGCGAATGAGAAAAGGACGGTTTCACATTTGCAGCCTTTGGCAACCTCTCAAATAGAATATGCTTGCTCGACAAAGCAATCGAACAGGCGACGTTTGATCAGACGCTTGTTTCCCACCCAAAGGACGAATTTGCATTTATCTTCATTCGTAATTTCACGCAGTTTGTTGATGCCAATGCCGGAGTAAGCCGCAGCTTCCTCCAGCGTTAAATTGCTCTTTTCCCAAATCGGGACATCCTTCATAGGCAGACCTCCAATTCCTTGTAACCGAACGCCTGTAACCGGGCAGGAAAACTCTCTTTTTCTGCACACAGGACATCCGGTGGACTTTATACTTTTTCTTATCTTTTTAAGGTTACATGGTTACAGAAAGCGGAAAATGCAGCAGTCATGCGGACTTTTCGGTGTAACTGCGGCGTAACCAAATCTGTAACCAGACGTGTAACCGCTGCTCGTCAGAAGGGAAAGCCCAGTTGCTTGGCTTCCGCATCCGTTATTTCCGAGAAATCTTCAGCCCCGGTTTCGGGGCTGGTTACGCGCTCCCAGCCTTTCTGAACGCCGTACTTCGGGTAACGCTTGGCGGTCTTGTGAGCCTGCCAGCCTTGGATATCGCCGCGCGAAATGCCGGTGTTTATGATCTCGCAGATAGCACGGGTCTCCCACTCTGCCGGAATGTTGGTGTTGCCCAGCGCCTCCGCATAGAGCTGCTTGGAACACACCCGGTCCCCTGTGTAGTCCTCCAGAAAAGCATAGATCATGCCAGCCTGCGCATCCTCCTGCATAAAGTCCTGCTGATGGGCTTGCAGGGTTTCCTGCATGGCAGGGCTGAATGCCAGCTTATAATTGCCGCTGTTGTAGATGGTCAGGGCTTCTGCCCAGAGCTGGTTGATATAGGCACGGGATTCCTCCTCGTTGTCCAGAATGTGAACTTCGGCCAGTTCCGCATCCACCGGAATCGGGATGAAACGGCGGTTGCCCGTGCGGTCACGGGGCAAAAAATCCTGCCGGTTGGTCGTGCCAGCAAAGACGCACTGGCGCAGACGGTCGGCAGGATGGGTCTCGTAGGGGATTTTATAGGTTTCCTTCTGCTTGCTGAGAAAGCTCTTGATCTCCTCGATGCTCTTGGCATTGGCGGTGGCGATCATCTCCGACATTTCGATGATCCAGTGACCTTGCAGCTTGCGGTATACGTTGTCATCGTCCAGCCGCCGCAGGTCATCCGAGAACCACTCGTCCTTGACCGCCAGCAGCCGAAAAAGGTGGACTTTCCCGGTCTCGCCTGTCGGCTCGGTCGGTGCTTCAAAATGCTTACAGCATTTTGAGGTCGCCACTGGCGACCCGCACCCCTGCCCGCCCACCAGACAGAGCATGGTTTCAAATTTGCATCCCGGCTGGAATACCCGCTTGATGGCTCCCAGCAGGAAAATTTTCATAGCCTCGCAAGTGTACTCGTCCTCCGTAGCACCGAGAAAATGGTGCAGGACGTGGGCTATCCGCTCTATTCCATCCCATTTCAGACTGTTCAGATAGTCCCGGATGGGGTGGTAGCGATTCTCGTTGGCAACGATGCGGATGGCGGATTCGATCTTCTTCTCGCTGGAAATACCGTATTTCTCCATTCTCCGCAGAATATACTTCATGTCGGTGTCGTTCAGCGTCTTGCCGGAGCGGGGCCAGCCTACGGGCTTCACAATGTCGATGCGCTCACTCAACAAGTTCAGCCGGATGGCATCGGCAAGCACATGGTCATTCTGCAGAATCGTGATGCAGTTTTGGATCGTCCGCTGGATCTCGCCGTTGGAGTGCTTGGTCAACATTTCCTTCACATCGGCAACGGTTCGGGGAACACGTTCTTCGTTGACTTCTTTGCTCAATAAACATCACCTCGTGTTTCTGACTTTTCGGCGGTAGGCGGGACAGATGGCTTCCGCTGTGCCTGTTCTGCCTGCAAGCGATTCAGCAGTTGCAGAACGGAATCCCGTGCTTTCTCCTTGACCTGTTCTTTGCCCTTCTGCCGAGCCTCTGGCTTCAGGAGTTTTTCCTGCAAGCGGGCAGCGGTGGTCTGCATGGTCTTGAGGAACTTGTCCAGCATGGTGTCCAGATGTTTTGCGGTGTACTCCCTCGTGGCCTTGGGAGCTTTGCGCTCCGGGGACAACACCCACTTTTTCGTGTCCTCGATCATCCGCATATCTTCCTTCCGGGTCTCCGTTCGGACAGCATCTGTCACGACCTCCACTGCCTTGTCGTAAGCCGCTGCTGAAACATCTTCCAGCAGGGCTTCCATGTCCGAAACTTTCAGGGTCAGTTCGTCCAGCTTGCTCTGCTGGGCGGCAAGTTGCTCCTTCTGCTTGGCAAGGATATAGTCCTGCTTTTCGAGATACTGCCGGTTGCCGTATTCTGCTTCTTCCTCCAATTCCAGACCGTGCCGCTTGGCAATCTCAAACAATATTTTCCGACAGGCGGCATCGAAAGTGATCTTGCGATTGTTGCGGCGGCTGAGGGGCTTGTCCGGGTCGGACAACCCGAAGCCTAGTGCTTCCAGTGCCTTTTCCTGCTGAGGAGCGATCTCGCCGTACTTGTTTTCGCAGTCGAACACATGACGCTCGTGGATGTGGGGTGTGCTTTCGTCCAGATGCAGCGCCCAGTCCAGCACATGAACGTGGTCGCCAAACTTTGCCTTGAACTCCTCAATGAACTCGGTGACGACGTTCAGCAAGTCCTCTGCGGAAGCATGTTCATCCAGCGTTCCAAGTTGGTAGATCGTCTCTTCCGGACAGGTCTTGCGGCTGGACAGCAGGTCAGGAATGGAGCGATTACGCTCCGTGTGCCGAATCTTGGCATTGCGCTCGTTCTGACTTTCCACAAAATTGGAATATCTGCTCTCGTAAAATTGTCGTTCTACCTCCGAGAAGGTCGCTGCTAAATCATCCGGGTCTTGCGGGGCAAGAGCCGAACGGAAGCCGTAGAAGCAGTCCCAGTAGATGTTGCCCTTGGCTCGTTCCGGGTCGATGTGCTCACTGTTAGCAAGGTTGAAACTGCGGTCGTTGTGCTTGGGGTTGTAAGTGCCGTGGGTTCCGGCTCGTCCGTTGTGTCGTGTTAATTTCAGATAGGCATTCCTCCGTTTCAACAGCTTGGCGGAGAGAACGCAGCAGCGGAGCTGCTGGATCTGCCGCCGTTTTGCGCCAGATAATACCCAGTAGGATATGACGCACAGCATCATATCACTGGGGCAAAGAGCTGCGCTCTCTGCACTCTTGCTCCGGGCAAGCTGACAGGCAAAGATTTGCAAATCCCTGCCCACCAGCTCGTCCGGCTTTTCAGTGGGTCATTTTGACCCACTGATTCTGTTACGGTAAAATCAAGTGCCGGGTAGCGGCACCTGATTTTTACGGAGTGGGGGTGACGTGTTACAGAAAAACCGAAGTTTTCAAAATGATAACTCCGGTGGCTTCGTTACAGCTAAAATCAAGTTCCCAAAGTGGGAACCTGATTTGGGAGTGAGCAATTTAAGCATTACGGCTTTTGGCACTTCCCATTCTGGGAAGTGCCACTTTACTTGATAAAAGCGAGCGTAGATAAGGAACTTGACAAACTTTATCAAGTTCCTCAAAGAGAAGTGTGTGCAGCTATTTTACGCTGGCGGTAGCCTTTCTGCCGACAGGCATTGCTGCAATATCTGGCATCTGCCCGAATTGGTAGGAACTGTTCCCCGCAGCAGACGCAGGTGTAGGTTCCATGGTCGGCACGCTTTTTAAGGCTTTTCCGCAGATTCAGCATCTTGTGGCCGCAGGTCTGGAAGCTGCAATATTTGCGGTTCCGGGTTTGGGTGTAGATGACCTTGCGGCAGTATTCGCATTGGATTCTGCGCACACTGGGGTCACCGTCAATGAAATATTCCATCAGAGTGTCCTGATTTTCGCGTTCCCATTGTTCTGTTGTCATAGGCATCCTCCTTTGGTTGTTACGGATATGTGCTGGTTACCAAAATGGGAACCACCACTTTTACACAATAAAGCGTTACGATTGTCTGGTTGGTGATCAAAATGATCACCCACTAAACCTTCTCTGTTATGGCTGAGTGGTAAGTTACGGTTTTCGTAACCCACCACTTTTCACCGTGGCTTGACAAAATGTCAAGTCGAGGTTAAGTGTAATACGAACAGAATCAATGTAGACATTTTGTCCACATTGATTTCTCCTGCCCCAACGAGTAGATAAACGTCCGTTTCGCCTCATGTGCTCATTTTGAACACATGAGGTGAGTGGATGGCAGTTGCCGTTCTCCCTGCATGGCTTTCCAGCCCCCTCTCGGCGGCGTTTTCCGGCTCTCCCTTGCGGGGTCATCGCCGGGTATCCCATGCAGACGGTCATGCGGTTTTCAAGGTGCGGTGCTGGATTTGGCAATAAAAAATCGCCACACAACAACCTGAACCTGACCACCCCTTCCGGGATGGCCTTGGTTCGGGTTTGCTATGTAGCGATAAGGAAGTCAAAAACTTGCTCCGGCTCCTCCGGGAGCCGAGCTGGAACTCTAAATAAATATGTTATATTAAATTGTTGGGATAGATTAGCACAGAAATCGAGTCGTGTCAACAAAAACTTTTGAAAATACGACACTTTCGGCAGCTTGCAAGAAAACACAAGGGAAACTTTGGTAAAAAGAGAGAGAACGAGACAGCTCGTCCTGTTCGATATGATGTATCCAACAGTTTTCATTTTTGTAACAGGCATAGCAAAAAGGCGGCCGTCTGCACCCATGCAGACAGCCGCCCTTGGTTTTATGCTGTATTCTATTTTCTCAATCTCTGAAGATCTTATTCAGTTCCCTTTCCATGGTGCCAGCCTTGGCAAATTCCAGCGTATCCGCCTGACGGATATGGTGGGCGGTGATGCCGTGATCCTTCGCAAAGCCCAGAATATAGCTGATGGCAATGCGGTAGATGATTTCGGTCGGTGCAAGCCCATAGACCTGTTTTGCAAAAATATGCTCCAGCCGGGCGTTGTCGTCCGGGAAGGCTTGCCGCATTTTCTCGCTGCGGTAGAGCCGCTTGACGATTTTCGTAATGTACAGGCCGGACTTCATGTAGGGGTCGAGGAAGGTCTTGGTGGGGTCATCGAAGCAGCCGGGGTTTTCCTGCTCCAGCAAATCCACCATCTTTTTCACCACCCACTTTGGGGTGAAGATCTGGTTGGTTTTCTGGGGCGGGATGTAATCGAAGATGTCCTCGGTACGGCTCTCGTCAAAGTAATCCGCCAGTTTGACCTTCAGGTTCAGGAATTCCTTCACCGAATCGTCAAACACCACCGGGTCGAAGAGGTGTCCGGCAAAATGTTCCTCCTTGCCGGTGGCTTGGTTGAGGTAGGGGCCGCCGTCCCGCAAAAAGCGGAACTGTTCCAGCGTAATGCTGGTGACTTCCTGAAAGACCTTGTCCGGGATGATCTGGTCAAAATTCGCCAGCGTCACGCTCTCGTCGCCGTAGGCCATGAGGAAGGACGGGATGGTGCGGGAAAAGCCCCGGAGGTGGTCACGGACGGTGTCCTCGTAGCCCTTTTTCTCCTGCTCCTTCTGGTTGGTCTCCACGGTGCGCACGATGGTCTGCTGCATTTCCTGCGCCGTCTGCTGGATGGTGGATTGCAGCGTCTCCATCAGGGCGGCGGTGCTCTGCTGCTGCTTTGCATCAAACTCCCGGTTGACCTGCTGGCGCTGCTGGGCAGTGGTGCAGCTTTGCAGCTGCTGGGTGCGCTGGGTCTCCAACTGGCTCTGGTCGATACGGTAGTTGTCCACCACCTTGTTCACCGCCACGTCCATCTTGGCTTTGGCGGCGCTCTCAAACCGCTTCTGGTCGGACAGCTTCAGGTCCCGGCCATACTCCTGCTTTGCCTGCTCCACCATGGGGGTGATGATCTCTTTGGTGATGCTCTTTTTCAGGGGTTCCAGATGCTCTTCTTTGGCAGGAGCCGGGGCATCGGTCAGGTCTTGCAGGGCGGTGTCCAGCGCCGGGGTGCTTTCGTAGATCTTTGCCCCGAACACATCCGCTGCCTTGCCGATGACGTAGCCCTCATCCAAGTCTACCTCGCCCTTGTCGTTCAGGGAGAGGTCTGCGCCGGTGTCCGGGGTAATCTGGATGGGCTTAGCCTTGGCTTCGCTGATGGGCTGGAAGTTTTGCAGAATGTCCAGCACCTCCTGCGGTGCGCTGAACACGTTGGAAATGTTCTGGAACAGGAAGTTGCTTTGGAAGCCCATCCGCACCACTTCCTTGGACTTGATCTTCCGGGGGATGCTGAGGACTTTTTCTGCATCCAGCGGGATCATCTCCCCTTCCTCGTCCTCGCCGATGACCGGGAAGAAGTTGAGCAGATTCTGAATGTGCGCCTTGCGCTCCACGGTGTCGCCCTTGCCGCTGGCGGTGTCCTGTGAAAGGTCGTTGGCGAACTGCTCATAGATCAGCAGAGTGCGGGCAGGGTCAAAATCGAACACATAGGCGTTCTCTTTGCGGCGAAAGGTGCCGTTTTCGTGGAAAAGGCAGGGGTTCTGGGCACGGAACGCTGCCTGCATATACAGCGCCGGGCTTTTCAGGTTGGAGAGCATCAGCACCGCCGACCACTCCGGGATAGTCACACCGGTGGTCAGCTGTCCCACCGACAGGGTAATGGTCTTTTCGTGGTGGGCGATGGCGGCTTTTACCCGGTCAAAGCTCTTCTGGTTCTCATCCGTGTCGTCCAGCTTGCCGTCACCGGCGGCAAGGATCACCTCATAGTCCCGGAACACCGGGTGCGCCTGCAGCTTTTTCGCCAGCGCTCTGGCGCTGTCCACCCGGTTCAGCAGCCAGAAGGTGTGCTTCAGCTCGGCACGCAGCTCCGGGGTGGAAAACGGAAATTTGTTCTGGGTGGTCATGGCATCCAGAAAGCGGTCTACCTCGGCGTCGTGCTCAAAGCTGCCGCTGGGCTTCACCTTAAAGAACTCGTTCAGGTCAAAGGCAAATTCCTGCGTTTCGCCGTCGATCTCCACCCCTTGCTGGATCTCGTCCCGGATGATCTCGGACATCTGGTAGGTGTAGAGGTTGAGCATGGGGAGGTTTGCGTAGGGGTTCTGTTGCCCCGGTGCGCCCTGCCAGTTCCGCTTGGCGGCCTGCTCGTCGGCGTAGGTCCAGTTGAAGATGGCATCCCCGGCAAACTTGTCGTTCGTCAGCGCCTTGAAGGGCGTGCCGGACAGGTGCAGTGTAAAGCGGCGGTGGATGCGGTCAAAGGCAAGGTCGGTCTTGTAGGTATCCACGCCCTCGTGGGCTTCGTCGATGACCAGCACATCCCAGTTCAGCTCGGTCAGGTGGCGCAGTTTGTCGTACTCGCCGCCGAAATACCTCGAGCCTTTCATATCCTGCAAGCTGACGAACTCAATGCGCTTATACAGTTCCTCGCCCTGTGCGGCGGCATCCAGATAGCCCTGCTCGTCCAGCACATGGGGCTGCCCGGCAAGGGCATCCACATGGCTTACGAACAGATAGCCGGATTCCCTGCCCAGAAAGCGCACATAGTCGCTGTACCAGCTGTTGGCGATGGCAGGGCGGTTGGTGACGATGAGCACCGTCTGTGCATCCACCTGCTTGCAGAAATCGTAGACGGAAAGGGTCTTACCAAAGCGGGGCTTGGCGTTCCACAAAAACTCCCCGCCGGGGTGGCTCTGACAATAGGCTTTGGTCTGTGCCACGGCCTCTGCCTGCTCTTTCCGCAAGGTGTAGGGGATGGCGGCATCCAGCTTTACCCTGCCCCGGTTCATGCGGAAATCCTGAAAATACCGCCGGGACTGCTCCCCATCCAGATGAAACCACTCGTTTTTGCGGTCGTTCTCCACCCGGAGCTTGCGGAGATAGGCATGGAAATCGTGGTCGGTGAACACCTCGCCGCTGCCGTCATCGTAGACGGCATTGCCCCGCCACTCCTCATGGTACAGCACATCGGCGGTGTGGGTCTGCTGTTTCAGACGTTTGTCCACCGACTGCTCGGTGTAGCCGATCTTCGTCCAGCCGTTGTGCCGGGCAATTTCCGGGGTGGTATAGGCGTAGATCATGGGCACCACCTGCCGGGCAGTGCGCAGGGTTATGCCAGCCATTATGCCATCTCCTTTACATGGGTCTCGATAAATTCGATCTCGTCCGCAGTCAGGTCATACTTGCGGTAAAGCTGCTGGTCAATTTCTGCCACCGACTTGCTCCAATCAATGTCGGAATGGGCGGTAAAGTCTTGAAGGGGAACCATGCGCCATGTATCGCGGTTATTATCCTGTGTGATTTTCAAAATACCGAGCATAGTCCGACAAAATTTGGACTTTATGTACTTTAATGCGTTTTGCGCTTCTGTTTCCACCTTGAAAGAGCCAATACTGATAAATGTTTGTGTATACCCTTCATTCGGTGCTTCTACAACTGGTGTACTAAGCGCTTCACCCAAGTTGCCTGAACCATTTACTCTTGCAACCAGTACCTTCCAGTTTTTCAGATTTTCATGTTCTGTTTCTACATATTTTTCCGGAATATACATCCACACACGCTTGTTTTTGCATACGCCAAGTACTCGGATGTCGCCTTTATTCTGACGTTCTTCTGTAAAAACCGACACCTTTTCGAAAATATTGTTTCTGAAACGCTTATCCTTACCTTCGCTTCCAATGACTGCTCTATATTCGGGATGGTCTTTATATAACTTTTCTAAGTCAAATTTATTTTGAATATAAATGGTTTCCATCAAACTTTCAGCTTCATTTGCGGGGGCAGCTTTTTTCATAATGCTATTAAGTTCTTCATAAGGCGTAAACACCTTGATAGCACCATAGTTTTTATTGTTATCCCGATAAGAAATCACAACACCGCCTTTAATTTCTGTATTGGTAAACATTACACTCGCATCAGATTCATAGTGCAAAACCTTAAAGTGAGAGTCACTCAGCATCTTCTCATTCCATGCTTTTGGCGTAGAGCCAGCATTGAACAAAAACCGGGCAGGGTGAATCATTTCCACCTTATCCGCAATTTCATAAGACGCATCCAGAAATTTGTTATATACTGGGGGCGCAAAGCCTTTGTTATCGCCAAGGGTTTCATCCTGATACGGCGGGTTTCCGATGACATAATCAAACTTCATGCTGGTACTCCCTTCCTGAATGGTTTCAAAGTTCTGGGCGGTTCCATGGCTGCCCTTGCGCCAGTTTTTCACTTTGCAGGATACCGTGGGCGGCTGCGGCTCTGCCGCCCCGAACATGGAAAAGAGGTCAAGCTGTTCTGCCTCCGGCTGGGGCTTGCCGCCGGGCACAGACAGGTGCAGACCGTCCATCTGCCACAGGTTCCAACTGATGATGTTGGCGATGGCCTGCAGCTCCTCTTCTGTTGGCTTGCGCTGCCAGCGGGCTTGCAGATGCTCCGCATAGGTCAGCAGCAGGTTGACCCGTGCCAGCAACAAATTATCGCCCTGATACTCGTAGCCGTAGGTGGACTGCACCGCATGGGTGGCATATTTGCGCCACTCGTCCTCGGTGGCGGCGTTCTCGCTTACCACACGCAGCTTGCGGTCCAGAATGCCAATGCGCCGGGCTACCGGGATCATCTCGCCGGTGGCGGCATCGTACCGGGACGCCAGAAAGGGGGCTTCGCCGCAGGTCACCTCCAAGCGGCGGCTCTGCACATACTGCACCCATGCCGGGGTCTTGCCCCCGCAAGCCGGGAACTGCACCGGCGTTTCCACCGTCTGCCAGCCTTGGGGCAGCTCCACGGTGAACTGCCCGGCGGTCTGCTCTGCCCCCAGCGCACCGAACCAGTCGGCATCCAGTGCGTTGTTCATCTTGTTGCAGACCCATGCTGGGCTGAACACCTCGCCTTTTTTGCGGGTGCGCTGCTGCTGGGTGTCGGTCTGCTTCATCATCCGGGGCAGTACCACCTCGTAGTGGGTCAGCCTGAGCTGCTGGGTGGTGATCTGGGATCTATCCGTGACAGGTTCGTACATTACCGTTTGCAGTTCTTCCGGCGGGTCGGTTGCCCAGATGATATTTTTACCGGTGGAGCGGTCTTTTAGAAGTGTATCCAGCACCGCCTGCACTTCCGGTGCGTGAAAGTCGATCAGTTGTTCCAACGGGGATTCCCTCGCTTTGCCTTAGCGTTGCGGCGGAAGTGTCAGTATTCTTATCACTTTCGCACTATTATGATAATAATATTATCACTTTTAAGCAAAACTGACAACGGGATTATCGGTTTTTGTCAAAAGCGACAATATTATTTATACTGATAGCAAAGAAAGGCAGGGATTAGGATGATTGGCGAACGGCTCGCGGAATTACGCAAATTAAACGGTGAAACGCAAGAAGATTTAGCAAAAGCATTTCATGTTTCAGTGCCTACCGTCCGCACATGGGAACGCGACAAAGCATCTCCCAGCCATGAAGTTTTGATTGCACTCTGCAAGCGTTATGGCACCTCTGCCGACTACCTGCTGGGTCTGACCGACATCGACCCCTCGGACGAAGCCCGCAAACAGCGCCAGCGCCTGACCGAGGAAGAACAGAACGAGATTCACCGCTACGAAGAATATTTGCTCTGGAAACGCAAAAAATAAGCCGCCCAGCAAGACCGTAAGGTCGCTGGGCGGCTTATTTGCCCTCTTGACAAATACGTAAAATACGTATACAATAAAACTGTAATCCTGAAAGAAAGGAGGGGCACCCGCCATGCCGATGACTCCCAAGCAAATGATTCGCTTGCTGGAGCAGAATGGCTTTGTTTTAGTCAGTGCAAATGGGTCACATTACAAGTACCATAACCCAACTACCAACAAAACCACTGTCGTTCCATTTCACGCAAAGGATCTGAAGCCCGGTACCGAGAAAAATATTCTCAAATTAGCCGGACTCAAAAAGTAAGAATATGATGATTGTAGACTTCATATTCTGAAACTGCGAAGCACTGCATAGACTATTCTACAATTTCCAACCAATAATGTCGGCCTGTTAAGTAAAGGTACATTGATTGTTTGTTGAATTATAAAAGGTGAGGTCACATTATGAACGCTATTTTCTATCCCGCAATTTTTCACCCGGAAGAAACCGGGTACTCTGTTGAGATCCCCGATATTGAGGGGTGCTTCACCCAAGGCGATACCATGGACGAAGCCGTCCGCATGGCACAGGATGCCATCGGCCTTATGCTGGAAGATTGCAAAGTCTGCCCAGAGCCTTCTGTCCCTTCTGCACTCCACGTTGACCCGGAAGATTTTGTGGTGATGGTGCCTTTCGATATGGAAGAGTACGAAAAGCGGTACAGACCCGTAAAGAAAACCCTTTCCATTCCCGGCTGGCTCAACGATGCCGCTGAAGCGGCACACATCAATTTTTCCGGCGTCCTTCAGGATGCGCTGAAAGAGAAACTCCATCTGGCATAATAACAATTTTAATGTTCAACGCAAATAAGTACCGTTGGAAAGGAAAAAACGAATATGGACGTAAATCAATTGATGATACCTGTATATATCAATGAAAAGATAGTTTTGGATATGCTTGCAATCATCGAAGATGGCTTTTCTACAGTAAGTCAGGTAAGCTATTCCGATCATAAAGAGAACAGTAATGCTCAAAAAATTGAAGCAGAAGTTTCTACGTCCGCTTCAATCTTAAGTAAACTGCTCAAAATCGATCTAAAAGGTGAATTGTCCCATTCTGGAAACTGTGGAGAAACTGAAAACACAACCAAAGAAAAAGTACACACAAATGTATCTTTGTTATCCAAATTTCGAGCATTCCTCACAGATGCGAATATCCTAAAATCTGGATTCGACATCTCAAATATGAAAATCGGTGATTTTATTGAGGTGGAAGGAGAACTTCAAAAAAATCCGCTAATCAATTGTATGGATATTTTTGTGGATATGCTGAGAATGGCTGATATTTTTGCAGAAAAACCTCAGTTAAACGCAAAGACGCAGGCTAAAGCACAAAAGCAGCAGCAAGATGAAACCATGAAAAAAATCAAATCCTTTGCCAGCGAACTCAAACACAGTGGAACGGTAGATTTCATCTTATCTGATTCGGCAGGGACTGTTGTTTTATCTGCTCAAGAACAGTATCTGTCAAATGATAATATTTCCGAAATTCTCGGTGGACATTTCAAGGTCCTTGGAAAAGTTATTGCAATCTGTGCCGACAAAACAGAAAGCATTGATCTTTTAAGAAAAACAACACTGTCCATTCTCCCACATGATCTTCTCGCTGATATGTTTTTATGTCTTCAAAATGAAGACATGAAGCAATACAATCTCCCTGAATTAAAGACGGAAATCTCAGGGCCTGCCGTAATTGTTATCCCTGTTGCCATTTATGCATGACGGTAAATATTTTCGGCTTATATCCGTCCATTTATAGAGAACTCCCACGATTACAAGCACTTGCCCGCTTGCAAATCGTGGGAGTTCTCTTTATACCATCTTAAAATGCTCCAACGCATCCACAATGGCATTCTCTTTTTCCTTCAGACACTTGGGTTGTTTGGCATTTTAGGATTTTGGCTTATTGTATCCCTACCTTTGTTCTTCGTCAACGATAAAGCCGCTGACAGTCTGTCTCTCGCAGAATCCATCAGTGGGTTTCATGAGTCTTCAAATCCCCTAGACAAAAAAACGGCACCCGCTTTTCAGCGAGTGCCGTTTTTGTTACCCTATAGTGCGCTTTGATTTTTGGCGTAAGTGGCGTAAGTTTGGCGTAAATCCGCTTTCGCGTGCTCCAAAAATCAAGGATTCATGCGGTTTTTTGGCAGTTATTAGTACATGCCGCCCATACCGCCCATGTCACCGCCAGCGGCAGCAGGAGCAGCCGGGGGTTCCGGCAGGTCTGCCACGAGGCTCTCGGTGGTCAGCACCATCTCAGCGACGGATGCTGCGTTCTCCAGAGCGGAGCGGGTGACCTTGGTCGGGTCAACGATGCCGGCGGCAATCATATCCTCGACGTAGACTTCATTCTGAGCGTCGAAGCCGTAGTTGGGCTTGTTGGCAGAGATGATCTTGTCGATGATGACGCTACCCTCGAGGCCGGCGTTCTTGGCGATCTGGCGCAGAGGAGCTTCCAGAGCCTTCAGGACGATCTTAGCGCCGGTGCGCTCGTCGCCTTCCAGCGTATCGCACAGCTCACGGACAGCAGGGATGGCGTTGATGGGAGCAGTGCCGCCGCCAGCAACAACGCCTTCCTGAACAGCAGCCTTGGTTGCGTTCAGAGCATCCTCGATGCGGAGCTTCTTGTCCTTCATCTCGACCTCAGTAGCAGCGCCGACCTTGATGACAGCCACGCCGCCAGCCAGCTTTGCCAGACGCTCCTGCAGCTTCTCGCGGTCGAAGTCGCTGGTAGCGGCCTCGATCTGGTTGCGGATCTGACCGATGCGGGATGCGATAGCGTCCTTGTCGCCGGCGCCGCCCACGATGGTGGTGTTCTCCTTGGTGACCTTGACCTGACGGGCATGACCCAGCATGTCAACGGTAGCGTCCTTCAGCTCGTAGCCGAGGTCTGCAGAGACAACCGTGCCGCCGGTCAGGGTAGCAATATCCTGCAGCATCTCCTTGCGGCGGTCGCCGAAGCCGGGAGCCTTGACAGCCACGACGTTCAGGGTGCCGCGCAGGCGGTTGACGATGAGGGTGGACAGAGCCTCGCCCTCAATGTCCTCGGCCACGATGAGCAGCTTCATGCCGTTCTGCATGACCTGCTCCAGCAGAGGAACGAGGTCCTGAATGACGCTGATCTTCTTATCGGTGATGAGGATGGCGGCGTTGTCCAGAACAGCCTCCATCTTGTCGGTATCGGTGACCATATAGGGGGTCAGGTAGCCGCGGTCGAACTGCATACCTTCGACGATCTCGTTGTAGGTCTCGGCAGTGGTCTTGTTCTCCTCGATGGTGATGACGCCGTCGGAAGTGACCTTCTCCATCGCCTCGGCGATGAGACGGCCGATCTCGGGGTCGCCTGCGGAGATGGTGCCGACGCGGGCGATGTCGTTGGAATCCTTGACCTTCTGGCTGTGTGCCTTGATGGTCTCGACGGCCTTAGCAACAGCCTTGCTCATGCCGCGGCGGATGTCCATCGGGTTTGCACCGGCGGTGACATTCTTCATGCCCTCGGTGACCATAGCCTGTGCCAGAACGGTCGCGGTGGTGGTGCCGTCGCCTGCGGCGTCGTTGGTCTTGGTAGCGACCTCACGCACCAGCTGTGCGCCCATGTTCTCGAACTCGTCCTTCAGCTCGATCTCCTTTGCGATGGTCACACCGTCGTTGGTGATGACGGGGGCGCCGAACTTCTTGCTCAGCACCACGTTGCGGCCCTTGGGGCCGAGGGTGATCTTAACAGTATCTGCCAGAGTGTCGATACCGGCACACAGTGCCTTGCGGGCTTCCTCGCCCTGCTTGATCTGCTTAGCCATATTTTATCGCTCCTTCGTAAAAGCTTGATTATCCAGTGTGAGGGAAAGACGCTTACTCCACGATGGCCAGAATGTCGGCCTGACGCACGATGGTGCATTCTTCGCCGTCCACCTTGACCTCGGTGCCGGAGTACTTGCTGGTGAGCACCTTGTCGCCCACCTTGACAGTCATCTTGACTTCCTTGCCGTCCACGACACCGCCGGGGCCAACGGCCACGACCTGTGCCACCTGGGGCTTCTCTTTCGCGCTGCCAGTCAGGATGAGGCCGCCCTTGGTGGTCTCCTCGACCTCAACAGTCTTGATAACAACACGGTCTGCAAGAGGAATGATCTTCATCGTTCTTGCCCTCCTATTATAAATATAAAAGATAAACTGTTTTATGTCCCGGGGGCTGCGCCCTTCCGGTTCTTTAGCACTCCTTTTCCTTGAGTGCTAAGTGTATTGTACTCATCTTGGAGTCAAAAATCAAGGGGTTTTGCAAATTTCTTTGTTAAGTTTTTATGTCCTTTCCATGAGCCTGTCGAGTGTATGTTCTTTTTGCCCTCGCCATGTACGAACAATGTACGCTCCATCTACCTTTCAGATAACAAAAAGCGCACCCGTCATAAGACCAGTGCGTTAAACTATAGGGGGATCATCTCTCTATTTGGGCAATTCCTGTTCACCTTCATATTTTCGCTCCGAAGCACAGTGCAGTCAAAACACTTGACTTTGTCAAGTAACAGTGCTATAATGCTTTCCATTCAAACGCAGAAGGAGTTGACGAAATGGAGCCATCCACGGTATCTTCCTGCATTCTGACCCTGCACAGAGAGTTTGCCGCTTACACGACCCAGCGGTTACAGGAACTGGGTCTGAGCTTCGGACTGATATATTTTGTCATTTATGTAGGAAAGCATCCGGATTGTACGCCTTCGGAACTGACCAAAGCTCTTCATCTGGATTGGGGCCACTCCCAGCGCAGCCTGAACAAGCTGGCCGAAGACGGCTTTCTGACGAAAGAAAAGAATGGGCGCAGCTACCACCTGAAGCTGACCCAGAGGGGTGAAAACGCCTTTGTGGTCTGTCATCAGGTCTTTATCGACTGGGATGCGCAGAGTCTGGGCGGACTGACAGCGCAGGAGCGGCAGCAGCTGCTGACATTACTGCAAAAAGCAGTGCAAAAGAAAGTGTGCAAATGATGTACGAAACGATCTTGAGTCCGATCCATTATGGTGGGATGCAGCTGAAAAACCGCATCATCTTTGCGCCGACAACATTCGGGCTGTCGGATGAAGAATACCTTGCAAAGATCCGTGCCATTGCACAGGGCGGCTGTGCCATGATCATCGTGGGCGATGTCCCGGTGGGCAAAAGCAAATTTGAAAAATCGCTGTTTGACACCAAAGGCTTTGCATTCTACCAGCAGGTCGCGAAAATCGCCCATGATGCGGATTGCAAAGTCTGTGCCCAGCTGCACCAGAGCGATTCCAATCTGCTGGCGATGTTCAAATACATTCCCGGTCTGCTGCTGAAGAAGATCACCCCGGATCAGCTGCGGGAAAAGCTGAACGCCGAAGTCGCTCCTTACATTACAAAGATGTCTAAACGGAAGATCCATGAGACCATCAGCGGGTTTGGAAAAGCGGCGGTGCTGGCAAAACAGGCCGGTTTTGATATGGTGCAGGTCCATGGCGACCGGATGTGCGGCAGTTTCAGTTCGGCCATCTTCAACCACCGCACCGATGAATACGGCGGCAGCGCAGAAAACCGAGCACGTTTTGCGGTGGAAGCGGTCTCGGCAGTCCATGCGGCAGTTCCGGGGATGCCCATTGATTACAAGCTGGCCGTCCGGCAGGAAAACCCGCACTTTGGCAATGCCGGTGTGGTGGAAGAAGAACTGCCGGTGTTCGTTCCGCTGCTGGAGCAGGCGGGTGTGACCAGCTTCCATGTAACGCTGGCAAACCATTCCGCATTGGAAAACACCATCCCGCCCGCCGATCATCCCTATTTCAGCCAGCCGGGATGCTTCCTCAAATTCTGCGATGAGGTGCGGCAGTACACCGACCTGCCCATCTGTGGTGTCGGTGGTCTGAACGACCCGGATCTTGTGGAGCAGCAGCTCGCCAGCGGACGCATCCAGTGCGCCGCCATGAGCCGCCAGCTTCTGGCAGACCCGGATTGGGTGAACAAGCTGAAAAACGGGCAGGCGGAACAGATCCACCGCTGTCTCCGCTGCAACAAGAAGTGTCTGGGCGGGCTGATGGCACATCAGGGAACCCGCTGTGTTTATGATGCTTTGCGAGAAAAAGAAGCAAAAAATGCATAAACCTACCCGGCAAAAAATCACGATATACTTAACAAAAAGACATTCACAAAGGAGAAGCTATGAGTTACGCGATCGTATACAGCAGCAAAACAGGCAACACAAAAATCTTGGCAGATACGCTGCACGACTGCCTGCCGCAGGAAGGCTGCGATTATTTCGGCATCCCGGATCCTGCCGCCATGGAAGCGGACACCCTTTATGTGGGCTTCTGGACGGACAAGGGAAATGCCGATGAAAGCACTTCGGACTTTTTGAAGCAGCTGCACGGCAAAAACATCTTTCTCTTTGGCACGGCCGGCTTCGGCGGCAGCAAAGAATACTTTGATAAGATCTTGAAAAAGACGGAGCATTCGCTGGACAAGAGCAACACTGTTTTCGGCTGCTATATGTGTCAGGGCAAAATGCCGATGTCCGTACGCCAGCGATATGAGAGCATGAAAAAGCAGCCGATCCATCTGCCCAATCTGGATGCCATGATCGAGAATTTTGACAAGGCTCTTTCTCACCCGGATGCGGATGACCTGGAGCAGCTGAAACAGGCTGTAAGATAACGGAAAAGGCGGCGGCTTCCCTTGACAAGGAAAGCCGCCGCCTTTGTTGATCATCCGATGAGCCCCTAAAGTGCAGGGTGCTTCTCATCCTTTCATTTTACACGTTGGCACGCTGGGCCATGAACCGCTCGTAGGCGGGCTTCGGCAGCAGGACGCGCCCGGCCAGCGGCTTGAGCTGGGCGGTGATGGCGTCGCAGGGAGCGCACTCGCCGTCGGCGGTCGCCACGATAGGGCCGCGTCCGTCTGCCGGGCGCAGGGAGACACACTTGGCCCGGCGGTAGATGAAGTAGGGCTTCGCCTGTTCCGTCAGCTCACCGTTCCGGAAGTGCCTGCCGCTCTTATACATCCCCAGCAGGCGGGCGATCGTCAGGCGGCTCACCCTGCGGATGATGAAAACGTCCAGCCAGCCGTCGTCGGGCTGAGCCTCGGGGGCCGCATAAAAGCCGCCTCCATAGGTGCGGCCATTGCAGACGGCACACATCAGGCAGTCCACCGTCAGCTCCTCACCGTCGATGGTGAAGGTCACGTTCCGGCCGATGTGGCCGCAGAGCTGCTTGACGATGGAGAGTGCATAGGCCATCTCGCCGCCGCAGAACGGGATGCGCCGGAACTGCGGGATGCCGTAAGCCACCTGCGCATCGAGTCCGGCGGCGCAGATGGTCGCCGAAAGGCCGAGATCGGTCTGCATCAGATCAATGTCCACCTCGCCGCCCGCCAGCTGGGCGTCGAGGTCATTGAACTCTTCCCGCGTGCCGTAGGTGCGCAGAAAATCGTTGCCGCTGCCAAAGGGCAGACACCCCACTGCCGCGAGGCTGCACCCCTGCGCCCCTGTCAGCGCCTCGTTGAAGGTGCCGTCGCCGCCCGCTGTCCAGATGCGCACCGGCTCACCGTCGGCCTGCGCGGTGTGCGCCGCCTCAGCGGCCAGCTCCCGGGCATGGCCCGCGTACTGGGTCACAACGACCTTCCCTTTTTCCGGCGGGATGCCCGCCCGCTGGGCTGCGGCCTGGATGGCCGGGGCCAGCTCAGCAGTGCAGTCCCGCTTGCCTGCGGTGGGGTTGAGCAAAAACAGATAGCGCATTCGGCTTCCTCCTCTGGTGGTTCCTGCCCTCTATCATAGCGGAAAATCAGAGCAGATGCAAGAGCTTTTCAGCCGACACCCGCCGTCTGCGTCTCCTGCACCACGATCGTGCCGTCCTCGGTGCAGTCTGCCGTCCAGTGCTGTCCGAGGCTCACACTTCCGGAGGCGATCTGGTCGGCGAAGGCCTGCTCCACGGCCCGGTCTACCTGTCGGCGCAGCTCTCGCGCGCCATAGGGCGAATGTGCTTTTGCCGCCAGCGCCGGGCCGACCCGGGCCGTGTGGGTCAGCTGATAGCCGCTGCGGGCAGCACGCTCTTCCAGCTGGCCCAACAGCTTTTCGGCGATGGAGCAGAGGCTCTGCTCCTCCAGCGGGCGGAAGACGATGAGCTCATCCAGACGGCCCACCAGCTCCGGCCGGAACCACTTTTTCGCCTCGGCAACGGCGGCTTCCGACTGCTTTTCAAAGGCGGCTTCGCTTCCCGCCCCGAAGCCCAGCGGTGCGCTCTGCCCGGCGAGGAATCGTGCGCCGAGGTTGGAGGTCAGCAGGACGATGGTGTTGCGGAAATCCGCCTTGCGGCCCATGGAGTCGGTCAGCTGGCCGTCCTCGAGCATCTGCAGGAGCACATTCTGAATATCCGGGTGCGCCTTTTCGATTTCGTCAAAGAGCACCACGCTGTAGGGGCGGCGGCGGACAGCCTCAGTGAGCTGACCGCCCTCGTCGTGGCCCAGATAGCCCGGAGGCGCACCCAGCAGACGCGCCACGGTGTGCTGCTCCTGATACTCCGACATATCGAACTTGAGCAGGGCCTTCTCGCTGCCGAACCAGCTCTCCGCCAACGCCTTTGCCAGCGCAGTCTTACCGACACCGGTAGGCCCTAGGAAGAGCATCGCGCCGATCGGCCGGCCCGGCTCTCCAAGCCCGGTGCGGCTGCGCCGGATGGCCCCGGCCACAGCGGCAACAGCCCGGCTCTGGCCGACAACTTCGGCGTTCAGGCGCTCTTCGAGGCGGGCCAGACGTTCCCGCTCCTTTTCGCCCACCCGTTCTGCCGGGACGCCGCTGGCCTGCGCCACCACCCGGGCAATTTCCTTCCGGCTGAGGACAGGGTCTTTCTCCCCTTCCCGTTCGGCCCGGATACGCACCGCCGCACAGGCTTCGTCCACGAGGTCGATGGCCTTATCCGGCAGACAGCGCCCCGGCAGATACCGCACTGAAAGCTCCACGGCCTCCCGCAGGGCTTCGTTGGGCAGGCGGACGCCGTGATACCTCTCGTAGCGGGGTGCCAGACCTTCCAGTATATCCACAGCCTGCTTCGGCGTAGGCTCTTCGATTTGGACGCGGCCAAAGCGGCGCTCGAGGGCGGCGTCCTTCTGGATGTGGGTGCGGAACTCCTGATTCGTCGTCGCGCCGATGAGCTGCAGTTCACCCCGGGCCAGCACCGGCTTTAAGATACTGGCTGCGTCGATAGCCCCCTCTGCCGCACCGGCGCCGACGATGGTGTGGAACTCATCCACGAAGAGGATGGCGCTGCCGTCCCGGACGAGTTCTTCCAACAGGTTCTTGAACCGCTCTTCGAAGTCGCCGCGGTACTTCGTACCAGCCACGAGGCTGGCCATGTCCAGCGCCAGCAGACGCCGCCCCTGGAGCATCCGAGGTACCTGCTTGTCGGCGATGCGCTGGGCAAGCCCTTCGGCCAGCGCGGTCTTGCCCACGCCCGGTTCGCCCACAAGGCAGGGGTTGTTCTTCTGGCGGCGGCATAAGATCTCTACCATCCGGTCCAGCTCTTTTTCCCGGCAGAACACCGGGTCCAGCTCGCCGTCCGCCGCCCGGCGGGTCAGGTCGCGGCAGTATTTGTCGCTGGCCCGGCTGCCCCGCGGCAGCGACGACGCCGAGCGCGGCTGGATCGGCAGGATGAACTGCCCTGAAAGCTGGCGGCACTCCCGCACCGCCTCGGTGAGCTGGACACCCATGGATGCCAGCATAACGCCCGCAGCGCAGTCGGTGTCTTCCAGCATGGCGCAGAGCAGATGCTCCGGCTCGGCCCGGCTCAGGTGGGCGTTCTGCGCCCCGATGATGGCGTAGTCCATCGCCCGGCGCAGGTCCGCCGCCATATCGCCCCGGGCAAGCCTGGTGACCGAACCATCCCGCCCGGCGGACAGCTGACGCCGCACTTCCAGCTCCGAGATGTTCTTCCCGGCCAGAAAACGGGCCGCCGGGCCGCCGTCCGCCTGCAGCATCGCCCACAGCAGGTGGCCGGTGTCTGCCTTTTTGCAGCCCAGCCCTCCGGCCAGCTCCACCGCCTTATCCAGCAGCTGCCCCGCCTCCCGGGAGAAGCCCTTATACCGTCCTTTGCCGAATGCGTCCCAAATGCTCATTTGCCTGGCTCCTATCTTCCGTATTGCCCTGTTGCATACCCTGTTGCATCAAGAAACAGTATAGCCCCGGCAGGCGAGAAAAAATCAGAGCTTTGTGTCGCACCGGCCCAAAAACGCACCGAGAGATAAAACAAAAAAGCCATCTGAACGAATCAGATGGCTTTCTGGTTGACCTTACACTCCCCGAGTCGAACATCCTCGTCACTGTTTTTGGGTCAGGATTTTGTATCTCTCGTTCTCTCTCTTAACGCAACACCGCCCCTCTCCCAGAGCAATTCCGGGGGAGGGGCGGTTGTCATATCATGATATTGCCAGCCTCAACAAATGGTCAATGTACATTCTTCTTCAGGCGCTCAAACTCGGCGTCGGCGGCCAGAGCCTCCTTGGTGAAGGAGTTGTTGAACCACCAGTTGACCAGCGCAGACACGGTGGTGAAGCCGGTGGAGATGAGCTGCTCGAGCTGGGCGCTGTCGATGGGCAGCAGGGGCTTGCCCATGGCGCTCAGCAGCTGGTTGATGAGGGCCAGCGCCAGCACGGCGGTGCGGGCGAGGGTGGCGGCGGATACGGTGCGGTTGGTTTTCATGGTCAGTTCCTTTCTCTTTCGTGTTCATGATTTTCTAAGTCGGCGATGCGGTGGTTGGCCACCTTCATCTGCTCTTCCAAAACCGGCACCCGCTGGGCGAAGTTGTTGTGCGCCCGGACTTCCCGGGTCAGCTCTTCCAGCTTGGTGTCGGTGACGGCCTGACTCTTGCCGTTGGCAATGAGTACGCCGATGAGAGTCACGGCCCCGGTGATAAGCGCTGCGAGAACAGTCTCCATCGGTCTCATCCCCTCCACCGGCTCTTATTGGGCCGGGTGTCGATGTGTACCCAGCCGGTAGAGCGCCCCGGGTGGGCGGCGTTCTTGGGATAGCGCCCGATGCCGCCCCGTCCGGGCAGTAGCTTCTCGGCGTAGTCGGCCACGGTGGCAACCGGCACGCCCTCCACCCAGAAGTCGGCGGCTTTGCCCAGCAGGTGCTGGCTGGATTTCGCCCCGCCCACGGCGGCATTGTGGGCGGCGGTGCGGTAGCCGCTGGTGATGTGTACCGGCTTGCCGAAGTGCTCCCGGATGCACTGCAAGAGCACCACAAGCTCGTCGTCCACTTTGACGGTGTCAGAGCCGGTGCAGGCAAACTCACGTACCCGGAAGCCGGGCGAGAGCTGGCGGGTGCCGTCTTTGCTCAAGGTATATTCACGGATGGACATTCTGAATCCTTTCTCCTCTCTGACTCCCCTATCAGGGGAGCTGGCGCAAAGTGCCTGAGAGGTTCGTCCTTTCTTTTTTGCTTGACAATAGCGGATATATCCGCTATACTGGATATAGGATAAAACCACTTTCGGGAGGTGAAGATGTGCAGGAATATGAAATTGAGTTCTATGACAAACCGGATGGAACAGAACCGGCCAAAGACTTCATTCTGAGCCTTGATACGAAGATGAGAGCCAAAGTTTTGCGCACGATCGGACTGCTCCGGGATGCCGGGCCGTCGCTGCGGGAGCCTTACTCCAAGCCGCTGGATGATGGCATCTTTGAAATACGCACCAAACTTGGCTCCGATATTACCCGGGTACTCTACTTCTTTGTGGTTGGGAAGAAAGTCATCTTGACCAACGGATTCGTGAAAAAGACCCAGAAAACACCCCCGGTGGAGATCGCTCTTGCAAAGCAATACCGCGCAGACTATCTCGCACGAAAGGAGACTGAACCATGACGAACTTCAATGACTTTTTGGTTGAACAGATGAAAGACTCTGCTTTCAAAGCAGAGTGGGATGCCCTTGACCCGGAGTTTTCCGTCATCGAGGCGATGCTCAAGGCCCGGAAGGAAAGTGGTCTGACGCAGAAACAGCTCTCGGAGCGGACGGGCATTGCCCAGACCGACATCAGCAAGCTGGAGCGGGGCAACGGCAACCCTTCGATCCGTACTCTGCAACGCCTTGCGGCAGGCATGGGAATGAAGGTTAAGATCGAGTTTGTCCCAGTCACGGCAAAGTGAATACTGCTCCTCCCGCAGCCCCCACCCGGGGGCTGCTTTTTGTTGCGGCGGGGTCAGGAGCCTTCCCGTTACGCCTCCCCGGTGATGTCCCGATACTGCTCCGGGGTGATCTCCCCCTCGGCTACCCGTTTAGCCAGCTCCCGCTTGACCCCGGGGCGGCGGCGTGCGGGCATCTCTGCCCACGTCTTGGTACCGGCGATGAGCCGGTTCGCCCAGATTTTATCCATTTTGATGTCCTCCTTATTTGTTGACAGCGGCATCCAGCTCGCACAGCGAGTCCTCGATCTCCGCCACGAGGCCGGGCAGCTCCCTGAGCTTCTGCTCCTCTTCCAGCTTCCGGTGGAGCTCTTTCAGGCTCTTTTCTGTTTTGTGCAGACTCATCCGATCACACCTCCGATCATGGTGATATTGCCGCCGACGCCGGAAGCTCCCCGGGTGATCGTCACCTTGTAGTTAAAGGCCGCTCCCTTGGCGGCGGTCTTGTTGGCAAAGGCGTGGTGTGCAAAGGCCCGGCTCTCGCCGCGCTGGATGTCGGTGCAGTTCTCCCACACGGGAGCATCGTCCCGTGCGTTATTGGTCATCTCCACGCTGAGGCTCATATCTGCCGGGAAACTGCCCTCCAGCGTCAGCGCAGCCACCGTAATGGTGTCGTCCGCCGTCAGGGGCTGGGCCAGCGAGAGGACGGCGCTTGTCACATTTTTAGTAAAGGTCGCCGTCCACTCTGTCGAGGTCTTGCCGTCGTCCGCTTCCAGCACCAATGTGTTCTCCCCGTTGAGGATCTGCTGGAACAGGGCTTTCTCGCTCAGGCACTGTACCGTGAGTTCGGTGCCGGTAGCCACGTTCTCACGGATGGCCAGCTCCACACCGTTCACCTTTTCGGTGATGGTCATGGGGTCTCCGTCGCCGTCGGTCACGGTGTAGGTCAGAGTAAACGGCTCGTTCTTCTCGCCCAGCGCCACGCCGCTCTCGCCCGCATCGGAAGTGATCTCCGGCGGCTGGTTCACAGTCGGGAAGCCATCTTTGTCGATGTACAGTGTCTCCGGCAGGGTGAAACAGGGCAGATAACCGTAAGAGGCGTTATATGCATATCCGGTTGAAAAAACGCCCCAATCGGAGTCGCTTGTTCCGGAAAGATACAAGCCATTAGCATAGTAATAATCCCTGCTTCCATCGTCATCGTCCTCATGGCCACTATCAGTATTGCTATGGGTTCTTGTCCAAATGCCCTTTCCGTAGGCAGTAAATATCTTTTCGAGTCGAGTACGCGCTTCTTTTGAAAGCAAAGATCCATCCGAATGACCAGCACTGGTCACAGCTTCTGCTTCTGAAATAGTGAAGAAGGCAGTGTTGAATGTACCTAAATTAAAATTCGAGGGTGATGAGTAATAATCACGAGGAGAATAAGCCTTATATTGGGTCGTTGCGATCCATTTTTTTACTGTGGATGTGAAACTGGATGGATATGTGTCTGTAAGGTATTTGTATATTGCATTGGTTACGCGTGTACCACCGTAATTGATTGTGCCCCATCCAAGACTATAGCTGCTGCCTGTTTGACATCGGATTCCACTCGTCACCGGACTCTCCCGGCAAAACAGCGTCCGTCCCTTGCCGTTCAGGCCGCTCTCGTAGTTGTGGGCCAGCACGTAAAACTTGACTTTGGTGCTGCCTTCCATCAGGTAGACAAAGCCATCGCCAATGGCTAAGTTTTTGATCTGCATATTTCTGATCCTCCTTCCTCTTAAAACTCCACCCGGCTCGCCGCCTTGTTCCACACACCCGTCAGCTCCACGCCGTCAAGCGTGTCAAAGGCCGAAACAAAGCTGATACCGCTTACATCTGTGCCATGCACCATCTCCAGCAGTTTGATGCGCACGCCGGTGGCCGCAGCGTCCGCTGCCGCTCCTGCTACAGTCAGGCTGTTGTTCACCCTCACGCCGCTCCCCGCCACCAGTCCTGTCACTACAGTGCCGCCCGCGTTGCCCAGCAGCGTTACCTGCACCCGGATGTCTCCGGAGGGCTTCGCCCTGGCGTAAAAGCGGACAAATCCGTCCCGCGCCTCGCAGTAGGCCGGGCATCCCGCTTCCTGCGCCGCTGCGCCGTAGTTGTCCGGGTAGGAGCCGAGAGCCGCATAGCCGGTCTTTGCTTCCGGCACCGGTGCGTCCTGCATCAGGGGCCAAGCTCCCTCTGCCTTCTCCCAGCTCTCCGGCTTCAGAGTCACGAGGCGGCTTCCCCGGTATCCGGCCCCGTCGCCCGCAAGGCCCGGGTACAGCACTTCGCCTGCGCTGTTGTAGATCGGTTCACTCATTCTTTTACCTCCGCCTTTGCCGTGACGACCACATTTCCGGTCACGGCCTCGATGTTCACGCAGCCCTCTTCGGCATTCCACGCCGTTTTCGTAATGTCCTCGCTGTCCATCTTCACGTTCACCTCGGTCAGGGTGTACCCGCTCTCGGCGGTCAGGGCGGCTTTGTAGGCCCGGCCCTTCGCCACCACGACGGCGGTCTGGTCGGTGGTCACATGGCTCAGCCGGTTCACCACGCTGCACCACACCAGTGCCTGGCTCACCGTCACGCTGCATTCGGCCTTTACGCCGCCTACCGTGGCGCTGATGAGCGCGCTGCCCTCGGCCACGCCCCGCACGATGCCGCCGCTCACGGTGGCCACGTCCTCCCGGCTGCTCTGCCACACCACGGTGCGGTCGTCGGCGTTCTCGGGCCGCACGGTGGCTGTCAGGCGGGCCGTGCCGTCCACGCTCAGCTCGAGGGTGCTGCGGTCCAGCGTCACGCTGCTCACCGGCACCCTCGCCGCCTTTACGGTCACGGTGCAGCTGGCCGTCTTGCCGCCCACGCCGGCCCGGATGATGGCCGCGCCGGCGGCGCGGGCCGTCACCACGCCGCTGTCCACCACGGCGGCCTCTTCGTTGGAGCTGGTCCATACGATGCTGCTCTGGGGGATGCTGGTGGGCAGCACCGTGGCCGTCAGGGTGGCAGTCCTGCCCTCCGTCAGCTCCAGCGTCTCGGCGCTCAGCATCAGGCTGGCGGCTTTCAGGCCGTCCTCGGCCACCGTTACGCTGCACGCCGCCTTCACGCCGCCCGCAATGGCTGCGATCTCAGCAGTACCGGCGCAGATGGCCACCACCTCGCCCCCGGTCACGCTGGCGGTCTCCGGGTCGGCGCTGTACCACACCACAGCCTGATCAGCGTTCTCCGGGCTGACTGCGGCTGTCAGGGCCGCAGTCTCCCCCGGCTTCAGTGTCAGGGCGGTCTGGCTCAGGGTCACAGCCTCTACCGGCACCTCTGCCTCCCGCACCCGCACGGCACAGCAGGCGTATTTCCCGCCGCTGGCGGCGAGGATGGCCGCAGCGCCCGACTTCTTGGCCGTCACGGTGCCGTCGCTCACCTCGGCCACGGTCTCGTCGCTGCTCAGCCACGCCACGTCGCCCTCCGGGTCGGCGGCTGCGTCCAGCACCGCCGTCTCACCCGCCGTCAGGGTCAGGGCGTCGGCGCTCAGGCTCACCCGCTCCACTGCCGGCTTCACCAGCACGGCGCACTCTGCGCTGCACCCGTCTGCCCGGGCCGTAATCCGTGTCCCGCCGGGGGTCTTTGCCGTAATGACGCCGTCCTCCACAGCGGCCACAGCCTCGTCGCTGCTCTCCCACAGCACGGTCTGCTCCGTTGCATTCTCGGGGCTGATCCGGACTCCCAGCGCCGTCCGCTCTCCCGCATACAGGGTCAGGCTGTCCCGGGTCAGCCGCACGGCCTCCACCGGCACCTCGGCCCATACCCCGCTCAGCTGGTCCAGCAGGGTGTCGGCGGTCCTGGTCTGGTAGGCAGCTTCCCGCAGCAGACGCATCAGCAGGCGGCGCTCCTCCTTTTTCGGGGCAAGGTTCGCCGCCCGGTTCGCCGCCTGGGTGGCAGCGGTGCAGGCATCCAGTGTCTCATTTGCCGCGCCCAGTGCGCTGGCAGCACTCGCTGCCGCAGCTGTGATGTCTGCCTGCGTCCTTGCCGCCGCAAGGGCAGCAGCGTTTTCGGCGTCCTCGGCATCCATCCGCTCCTTCTGGGTGGCAGCTGCGCCTTTCTGGGCGGCATCTGCCGCAGCCTTTGCCGTCTTGGCCGCGTCCTTTGCGGCTGCACCCTCGTTCATGGCCGTGTTCACGGCCTGCTGTACCAGCGCCACAAACTGGGCGTATACGCTGGGGTCGATGTCCTCCACCGTACCCGACAGCCCGATGGTGTCATAGCAGTCGTATTTCGCCGGGCAGCTCATGGCCGTGTAGCCGTCCGCGCTCTGGGCCAGCAGCATCCACAGCCCCTGCCGGGCAGTGGTAAAGCGGTGGTCTACCGTCACCGTCCGGCTCTCGTCCAGCAGCACCGGCTGGGGCAGCGTGCCGCCCTCCTGCTCGATGTGCAGGGTCACGGCCATCCCGCTCCACTCCTCCGGCAGCGCGAAGCTCAGGCTCTCCACGCCCGCCGTTCCTACGCCGCCCAGATGCAGCACGCCCGGCTCGGCCCGCCAGCCCATCCCGCCGAATCGGTCTTTGATGATCCTTACTTTCACTCTGAGGCTCCTTCCTTTGAGAAAGGCTCCCCTCGCCAGGGGAGCTGCTTTGCAGCGCCGCCGTCAGGCGGACTGCAAAGCTGAGAGGTTTCCTTCCGGTCCGCTGCCGTTTCTAAAGGCCTCTTCTTCTCCAGCCTACCACGTCCCCTGCTTCAAAACTACTGCGGACTTATGCAAGCCCGCAGTAGTTTTGTAAGGTCTCGCCGCAGGCGAGCGCGGGTTGCGGCTCCCAGCATCTGCTGCGCTGCCGCTTGCATCTTGCTGGCCGCTGCCCCAACAGCTCCTCCCTGTTTCGGCCACTGGCCGCGGTCGTCGCCGTTGCAGACTTATCCAGATATACAAAAAGGGCAGACGCCCCGGTCCATCACCAGAGCGCCTGCCCTTATCTTATTTCACCCCCTCCCACCAGTTCTTCTCGTCCTTCGCCTTCTCGGCCTTCTTGTCCGCAGCGCTCACCCACTGCGCAAAGTTCTTTTCCTCGTACAGCGGGTTTCCGTCTGCGTCCTCGAGGGCCAGCAGCTTCTTCTCCAGCTTCTCCCGGTCCCGGTCGCTTCCGGCCAGATACTCTTCCTTCACGGCCTCGGTGATCTTGCTCTTGATTCTGCCCTTGTCCTTGCCTGCGGTCATCAGACGGTCAAGCTCCTCCTGCGCGTCCTCCGCCCGGCCATTTTTCCCTTCGTCCAGGAGCGCGTCGTATATGCTGCCGTCCTTGCTGCCCGCCAGCAGCTCGTCCGCCTTGCCGTCCACCGCCTTGTTCACAAGGTCGATGAGCTGCGCCCGCCGGGACGCGTCCGCTTTGCCCTTGGCCCTGTCCGTCGCGGGGGCGACGCCCAGTCCCTCCCGCAGCTTCTCGAATACGGCCTGCCGGGCCTTTTCCTCGGCCCGGGTCTTTCCGGCGTTCCGGGCCTCGGCCGCCGCCAGTACGTCGGCGTCGTACTGCTTCAGCCGCCTTGCCAGCTCGCTGTCCACCTTGTCCGTCTTGCCCATCTGCTCCAGCTTCTTCATCGCCGCAGCAGCCTCCTCGCTGTCTCCGCTCTGGATGGCGTTGTGCAGCCGGTCGTACTGCCCGGTGGCCGAAGAGGGTGCAGAGCTAAAGCTAAACCCTTCGCCTCTGCCGATGGCCTGTGCATCCTCCCAGTAGCCTTCAAACGCCTGCATCACCTTCCGGATGTTGGCCGCCGGGACGCCGTAGAGTTCAAGGCCGCACTGGATGTCCTTCAGCACCGCCTTGTTCAGCTTCTGGTGGTGCGCCGCCAGCTCTTCCTCGCTCATCTCGCCTGTGTCCGTCCGCAGCAGCTTGGCGGTCTTGGCAAAGGCGGCAAACAGATCGTTCACTGCACTGATATTGGTGGCGCTCACCACGTCGTAGTCCGCGCCGCTTGCGGCGTTCGAGATAACGCTGTAGATCTCCGCTCCGTACAAAAAGTTTCCGGCTGCGCTTTCGGTGTACAGGTCGAAGAACCGCTTGCCCACACTGGCCGCCGTGATGTCGCCGTTCTCGTCCTGCTCCTTGTCCCACCGGTGGAGCAGGAAGTCCGCGCCGATCTTCATCAGGGCAAACACCGCCGTCTGCACCGCCTGGCTTGCCGCCGCCCGGCGCAGGCCCTGTCCGGCCCGCTGCACCTCAGCTTTGTTTTCCGCGCTCTGGTCGGCAGCATACCGGGCTTTCTGAGCCTTGTAGTCGCCCACGGCGTCGGCCAGGATGCCGTAGTTCTGGAACCGCTGGGTGGTAAACATGGTCAGCGTCTTTACAAACTCGTTGTCGCTGCGCTGGATGCCCGCCCGCTGCATGGTGGTGTAGTTGGGCTGGGTCTCCTCGATGACCCGCTGGTACATCTTGTTCACGGCTTCCCAGTAGGCTTCGCTGCCCTTCTCCGCGGCGCCCTCGCCGAACTCCGCTGCGTGGCGCTCCACATACCGCTTCGCGCCCTCCCACAGCGCGGCCACCGTGATCTCGTCCATGCCGGTGATCCAGCCGGTCACGGCAGGCATCGCTTCCGAGGCCTTCGCCACAAGGTTTTTGTGCGCGCCGATGGAGCTCATCTCGCCCCGCTTCGTCCCCTGCAGTCGGTATTGCAGCAGGGCGTCTCCGTGCTGACGGATCTCCGCTTCCACCGCGGCCCGCTGCTTGCCCGAGAAATTCTTCACGAAGGGCAGCACCGCCGCCATGGTGTCTGCTCCCAGCACAGCGCCCGCCGTGGGCAGGCTGGCTGCCTGCGCGATGGCCACGCCCGGGTTCACGGTCAGGATGGCCCCGGCGTAGTTGCCCCGCATCCGGTCGAGTGCCCGGCTCATGGTGCTGCTGCGGTGCCGCTGCCTGGTCTGCAGGTCGGTCAGCAGGTCATTGATGTAGCTTACCGTCTCCCTGCCCCACTTCTCGCCGATGATCTTGTCCTTCAGCACACCGATGCCCTCTGCCGTCTCCACGGTGCTGTTCAGCACCCGCTGCACGTCCCGGATGGGGGCTGCAAGGCCCGCATAGGCCGCCGTGTCCCGCAGGCTCCGGTTCACCACGTTCTGGCACTCTTCCAGCAAAATGGGCTTGTCGCTCTTCACGCGCTCCTTCAAAAAGCCCCTGCCCTCGATGGTGGCATCCATCTTCACGCCCTCGATCTCCGTCGCCAGCGTGCTCCGGTCTACCGCGATGGGGTAGTAGTTCTTCACGGTGGCCCGGTCGTAGCCCAGCAGCTTCATGCTGGTCTCGTTGATGAGGTTCGTGGTGTACCGCCCGAAAAAGTCCTTCATGTCCTCGCACCATGCCCGGTCATAGTCCGTCATGGCGTCCTGTACCGTCTGCAAAATGGTGTCGGCCATGGGGACGCCGTCGGCGTTCACCAGCGTCCCCAGCATCACGGTCTGGCTGCGCTGGTAGGCTCTCTCGATGTTGCCCTTGGCGTACTGGGCAGCGTCCGGCAGGGTCAAGCCGCCGGTCATCAGGTGGTGGCGGCTGTCCTCGTTGCGCAGCAGCATGTACAGGCTGCACAGCTGTGCGTGGTTCAGCGGCACGGCATTGCCCTTGCTGTCCTTCAATCCGATGTCCACCAGCTCCGCCCCCGGCCCGGCAAAAGTTTCCACCTCTTTCAGGTGTTCTTTGCCGGTCACGTTGGCAAACAGGCTTTCGCCCTCCACGAGGATCTCCGTCTGCCGCCGCTGGCCGTCGTTCAGCATCTGCCCCAGCTTCTCCATCTGGCCGTTTTTGGTGTAGCCGCCCAGGCGCCGGAACATTCTCGTGCCGGCCAGCATGTCCAGTTGGTAGCGGTTCATCGCGCCCTTCGCCTTTTCAAATTTCTCTCCGAAGCCGTTGCCCTCCGAGTTCAGCACCTCGTGGGCGGCCTTCATGGCCATGCCGTCCACTTCTTCGGCCCTCGCAAGGCTCAGGGTCTTGTTCTCGGTCCGGATCATGTGCAGGGTGCTGGCCGTAATGGCCTTCAGCATCCGCAGCTGATCTACCGTTATGGGCAGATAGGTGCGGTTCTCCGTCTCCCGGATACGCTGGCGCAGCCGGTCCCGCAGCTGTTCGGCCTTGTCGCCGTCCGGCAGGGCCTTGGCTTCTTCCAGCTGCTTGTTCAGCCGGTCCAGCTTTGCCTGCTTGCTGGCGTTCATGTCGTCCCGCAGCGTCTGGATCAGCTTTTCCACACCGCTGTTCTCCCAGTCGGCGTGGATGCCGGCGTCCATCTCTCCGCTGCGCCGGATGCTGTCCTGCAAAACGGTCAGCTTGGTCAGGGCGTTGTTGTTCAGCACTGCCATGTCCGCCAGCTTCGCTACCTCAGCGGCCTGCACGATGAGGCTTTTCTGTACATATTTCCCGGGCTTCGGCCGCAGCACCATCTGGTTGAGCTGGGCGGCATTGTTCCGGATGCTCCGTTTCAGTTCGTCCGCCTTCCGTCCTTCCCGGGCCTTCTGCACCCGCTTTTCGGCCAGTGCCTTGGCCACGGCCACGTCCTCGTCCCGCTGCTGCCGGGCCGTTTCAATGGCGATCGCATTCCGCTGGGCCTGTTTTTCCTGCCACGCTTCGGCCTTGCGCTGGTTCTCGGCTTCCCATTCCATGATCTCGTTTTCCTGTACCAGCAGCTGATGCTCCGCCCGGTCGGCTCTCCGCTGCTCTCCGGCCACCTGCCGGGAAAGGTCGTTGATCTGGGAGCGCATCTGCTGCCGCTCCAGCTTTATCTCGTCCAGCATCTCCTGCCGGGCCTGCTTCATTCGGCTCTTTTCGGCCTTCCATTCCCGCTCGTAGGCTTCCCGCAGGGCGGTCATCTTCTCGTCGAGCCCCGCCGCCGTGCTCACCTGCGCGCCCAGCGTTTCCAGATTCTCGTTGAGCTGCCGTTCCGCCCGGCTCACGCTCTTGGCCTCGGCGCTCTGGCTGCGGCTGTTTTCCCGCATCCGGTCGGCAAAGGCTTTCCGCTGGGCCTGCTGCACACTCTTCAGCCCCTTCGTCACCTCAGCCGCACGTTCCTCGCTTCCGGCGGCCATTGCGGCCACTTCACGGTTGTGCTTTAAGATGCCCTCGAAGACCGCCTCGGCGTCGGTCATCTCCGGGTGGCTCATGATGTCGCCGATCATCCGGCCCGCCAGTTCCACCTTGGCGTCCTCGTATTCGGCAGCGTCCGCGAACCGACTCATCATCTTGGGCTTGATGGTGTCGTGTACGTTCATCAGCACGTCGAGCCATTCCGTGCTCTCCATGCCGGCTGCGCCCGCCACGCCCGCTTCCTGTGCCGCCGAGCGGAAGAGTGCCGCAGCGCTCTCCTTCACGCCGCCCACGGCCCGGGTGTCGTTCACGATGGCCTCGTACTGTTCCGCCGGGTTGCCGTCCCGGTATCCCTCCGCCTGCCGCAGCTTCACGCCGTGGCGCCGGGCCTCGGCCACCGCCTCCGTCCAGCTTCCGTACCGCTTCACAAGCTCCGCCTTGGCCTTGCCGTTCTTGTCCACCGTGTAGGTCAGGTCGTGCAGGTCGGGGTATTCGTTCCACAGCTCCGTGTTCCGGTAGGTGGCCTCGTCCAGCACCTCGCCCGCCAGCGTCTCGGCCAGTCCCTGCGCCTTGGCCATGTCCGCGCCCTCCGAGCGCAGATACTCCACCAGCGCCCGCGTCTCGTTTGCCAGCTTCGTCCGGTCGGCCCGGCTGCCGTTGGTCTTGGTCCACCGGATGGCGAGGCTCTCGAGGGCCGCGTCCGAGAGCCGGGTGTTCTTCGTCAGGCCGAAGAACTGGTTCAGGGTATCAAAGGCCGCCGCCTTCTCCGCCAGTACCCGGCTGGCCTGCCGCTGCTGGTTCTGCTTTGCCTCCCGGTCGGCCTGCTCGGCCTTCTGGAAACGTACATTCGGCAGCTTGTTCAAAATCTCGGTGCGCTTGGCATCGTCTCCGGCTTTGTACTGATATACCGGCACACCCTGCTCCTTCAGACTGTTCACCAGCGTCTCGCTGGCGTTGTCCGGCAGGACAGCTGCCTTTACCTCATCAAAGCCCACCGCACGTTGAGGTTTCGCCTCAAAATACCCGGTAGGGATAGCGGCCACATCTTTGTACAGCTGCCGTATCATCTGGGCTGTGTCCTTACCAATGATGTAGCCTTCTTTTGCAAATGCCTTGCCGATCGCTGCGGCTGTCTGGCTGCCCTGCGCGGCCCGCAGCAAAATATCGCCAAGGATCTCCCGCTCTTCAAAGCTGTTGTCCGCGTGGGCTTCTGTCTCGCTGCGCAGCTTGTCGATCACAACCTCGATCTGGTGGTCTGCCTTTTTCAGCAGCGCCTTATACTCTTCCTCCGGCATCTGCTGCAGGCGGCCTTTGTCCGCCCGCACTTCGTCGAGGTTTTTGTATTCGGCAGTCGTGGTGGACATCAGGGTCGAGGCCGATAACCCCCACACATCCTGTCCCCGCGCGTTCTGGTCGTTCATGGCCGCCACAAGGTTTTCCAGTGTATAGGGATTATGCAGTTCCGTAAAACTTCGTCTCTTTCCGCCGGGTGTGAAACGGTCTTTGCTGTTTCGGATGCCTTTCTGTCCCAGCACACTTCCAAGCTGTTCCTTTACCCAGTTTTTCACCGCTGCTTCGGGAGCCGCCTGCCGGATGGCTTCTCTAGTAGCTTCCACATCCAGCTCTACTTTTCCATTGCTGGTATCAGTCATCATCTTATACGCGTGTTCGAGCAGGCCATACAGGCGTCCACGGTTCTCATTGCGCAGTTTATTGATACGCATCTGCCATCGCCGATTCTGACCTTCCAGCGAGCCGTGTGTATACTTTTCTTCCAGTGCATCCGCTGCTTTGTCGGCCAGCTTGTCCATCAGGTCAAAGTCTCCTCCCTCGAAGACTTTCTTGAGTTCGTCCGCCCCGGCATATTCGATGATTTTTTCCAGTGAATCATTTCCGAGGCTATCGAACTGTTCCTTCTCCGTCCTGTATATGGGTTCTACCTTCTCGCCCTGAGCTTTCAGATATGTCAGCTGCACCGCAGTATCCCGCTGGAGCTTCTGCGCTAACTCCTCACGATTTTCGCTGCTCACCTCATCTACACCAATACGCTGCAGCGACGAGCTGTTTGCAAACTTTCCCTCAAAATCGCTCTGGCTGGCTTCATATACAGTATCTTCAAAATCAGCTGCCGCTTTGCTGTTTACCTCGTACTCCACGTTCGGCCTGGTCGGCGTCCAGGCATCCGAGCCATACACCCGGTTTGCACGGTTGGCCTGCGGGTCAATGGCATCCGGGCCAAACACCAGCGAGATGGGACCATACTTACTGTGGCCGTCCTGTGCCTTCACCACCGCGATAGAAGGCGACGGCATACCTCCCAGTTCCAGTGCCTCCTTCAGATTCTCTTCTGTTAGATTATGTACAGCCACCAGTTCCTTGGTTTTGCCTACTTCCACCGGAGCGCTTAGCTGGAACCTCACCGTTTTCTTCACAGCCTCGTCGGTTCTCTTGCTTTCGTCGGAGGTTCGTGCTATACTTTGCTTAGAAGCCTCCGGCAATCTGCTGGCATCATGACTTTGTGTTTTGGTGACGGTTCCACCGGAGGCTTCTACCGAGACCTCCGGTCCGTTGCTCCTCGAATCTTCGGATTCTATGTGGGCTTTGCCGGAGGTCTCTATTTTTATGGGCTTAATGTCCACAATATCATAGAATATCTCCCGCTGGTCCGTTTTGATGGCCGTCAGCACATCCGCCTCATAGGCGTTCTGCCCGACTTGGATCTTGATTTTTCCCCGGTTGAATGCTTCCGCATTCTTGTGGTTCGCAGGCTCACGGTATACTTCGTCTGCCGTCCGGATGATCTCGTCCAGATTGGCTGCTATCCGCATTTTATCTGCATAGGCATTTGCGCTCTCCCACTGCAATGCTTTCGTATACTTTGACCAGACAAATTCCTTGCGGCTTTCTTTCGTATTTTCAATCGTCCAGCCGTTCCGCTTAAAGCCGTTCGGAAAACGCTCCTTGATAGCCTGCTTGACCGTAGACTTCCACTCTTCCTGCGGGACATCCTTCAGAATATCTTCGTCGATTTTGATATAAGTCTCTCCGGCCTTATCCTTCAAAATCGAAAATCGTACTCCCTGTTTTTCCGCCGCGCTCTCGGTCTTGAGGGCAGCGGCGTTTTCTTTTGCCGTCCGCAGGTTGTCCATGGCCTTTTCTGCGTGGGCGAAATACTCGTCCTGCAAAGTGCGCTTTTCGGCCTCGGCCAGACGCTTCGCCTTCAGGGCGGCGCGGTCGTCCGGGTCGATGGCCAATACCTCCTTCGCCCGGCTGATGAGCGTGTCCAGCATCTGCCGCACCTGCTCCATCACCTTGTGGATGGCGCCGCTCTTGCCTGCGTTCTTCTCTGCCTGCCCGCGCTGGAACGTCACCCAGCGCTTGAAGCTCTCCTCGCTGTCAAAGATGCCCCGCCATGCGTCGGCCACCAGCTCTTCCGCTGCCTGCTCATAGGTCAGGCTTTGGGCGCTGTAATCCCGCAGCTTTGCCCGGACCATCTCGTCCAGGCTTTCGTAGCCGCTGCTCTTCGCCAGATATTCCAGCGCGTGCTCCTGCAAAGTCCGTGCGCCCTCGGTGTCCAGCGCGTTGTACCAGTGGTAGTCCTCGTGCAGCACCGTGCCGAAGATGTCCTGCGCGCTGTCGCCGAAGAAGATCCGGGCCGTCTCGGTGTCCACATAGGCCCTGACGTTCCGGTCGTTCTGCAGCACATCCCTCAGCACCGCATCCGTGCCGGTGGCCGCCGCGTTCAGGCTGATGATCTGGCTGGCCGGGTCGCTCTCCTGCCGCATCGTACCCTTGGCGTATACCTCGCCCCTGCCGCTGGTACTCTCGCTGCCAAGCGCGCCGCCCAGTTCGGTCATCTTTTCGGCATACAGCATCCGTTCGCCCTTGCCCTGGGTGTAGGCGATCTCAAGGGCCGTCCGGCCGGCGTCGGTGCTCAGGATATAGTTGATGTCCGCCGCCGTGCCGCTCATGCTGCCCGCCAGCTCCAGCGCCTGCGCAAAGGTGTCTGCACCGCTCCGGCCCAGCCGGTACAGCGGCGACGCTGCGGCAGCATACCGGTCGGCGTCCACCCTGTCCGGCATATTTTTGCTGATGGTCTCGGCTGCCTTGTCCGTCACCCGCCAGCCTTCCAGCGCCCGCTGCACCTCGGCCTCTCGCTGAGTCTTCGGCGCTTCCGGCCGGAGACCCAGAGTCTCCCGCAGCGGGGCGTTCTCGTAGCCGTCGGTTTCAGCTGCGGCGGCAACCGCTTCACGCACGTTGTCCGGCGCAGCCGTTTCCGGCATGGCATCGGCGGTTTCTGCGGGAGCATCCTGTACTGTCTGCGGCACACTCGCAGCTTCGCTGGGCAGCTCTGCACTCTGTACAGCAGGCGCAGCTTCGCTTTTCACGTTCTGCTGCGCTGCAATATCCCGCAGCATTCGGCGGGTCGCGCCCGCAGTGTCGGGCAGCGTCACGCCGTAAGCCTGCTCAAAGGCCGCACGATTTTCCCGGTTCTCGGCGTTCGGCGTAAACAGTCCGATGGTCTTGCCCGTCAGGCTGTCGCTCGCCGCCACTTCGGCAAACTGCCGCACCGCCGGGTTTTCCGACTGCGCAGCAGCCTCGTTTACGCTGCTGTTTACTCCTTCCGTCTGCGCCTGCGGCGCATCCGCGCGCTGCATACTTTCAGTGGAGCTCCGTTCTCGCGCGGCGTCAGCCGACGGGAACGGTGAGAGGTTTTCTTCCTGCCCGCTGATGTTTTCAGTGGCCGCAGGCGCAGCCGGCTGAGAGGGCTCCGCTGCCCGGGCCTCCCACTCCTTCTGCTGGGCAGCGGCCCGCTTCATCCGGTCCATCTGGTCATAATGCTCTGTCTGTCCCAGCAGGCTTGCGTCTCCTCCGTTCAGCTTTGCCAGCCCCGAGCCCACAGCGCCGCCCAACGCGCCGGACGCACCGCCGGAGAGTCCGCTTTCCAGTGCGGTGAGGAAGGTGTCTTTGCTGAAGAGGTTCTTTGCTGCCTCGCTGTCCCCCAGCGCAGCGTCAATGGCCATGTCCGCATAGGTCTCCGCGAATGCCTGCATCGAGTTGTCAATTCCGCCCGAGATGGCCGCAGCCACCGCCGGGTAGCGCTGTGCCAGCTCCGAGCTGCCTGCCAGCCCCTGCACCCAGTTCGCGATCTGTCCTGCCAGTGTGTCCTTCGCGTAGTCCGAGCCCATGGTCTTTGCAAGGTCAGCCGCGCCCACCGAGTTGATGGCCCACCCTGCGCCGAACTTGGCGAGACCGCCGCCCAATGCCTTACCCGCACTCTCGCCCTTCTCCGCGCTCTGGCCCATGGCCTCTGCCGCTCCCTGTGCGCTCAGGACGGGCAGCACTGCCGCCGGGTTCACGCTCGCCACAGCCAGGTTCTCCGCCGCGCTGGTCACGGCCCCCGCCACGGCCCGCTGGGTCGGGCTCAGGCCGCTCTGGGCCGCAGCCGTCAGCTGCTGCCCGCGGTCGTAAAGCTGGTAGCCCACGCTCTGGTTCTTGTCGATGCCGTCGCTCACTTCCAGCCCCGCCAGCTTCTGGCGCATCTCCCGGATCTCCTTGGAGTTGTACCCCATCGAGATGAGCTCCCGGTTCCGGCTCTCCGGCCAGGTGGGGTTATAATCCATGTCCACGTCGGTCAAAAGGTCGAAAAGACTCTGGGCGTGTTCGTCGCCCTTTACCTCCTGCTCCACCTGTTTCCAGTTCTTCAGGGTGGCGTCGATGTTCTTTCCCGCCTGTACGCCGTACTCCGCGCCCAGCACCGGGGCAGCTGCCACCGTGTCCGTGATGCCGCCGATGGTGTTCGCCGCCCGGCGCACGCCCCGCTGCCATGCAGGGATGGCGTCCAGCGCAGCGTTCATCTTCCGGGCCTCGTCGATCTGCGCCTGCGTCCAGCCGCCCTTCCGGATCAGGTCGGCGTCCGTGTACGCTCCGTGGGTGTTGTCCACCCGGCGCACCGCGTCGGCCAGATTCTTGTTGTCCCCGGTGTCCAGCCACTGGTTGATGCGGTCAAACTCGTCCGGTACACTGTCCTTGGCAAAGCTGGCTCTCAGCTCCTGCGCCCGGCCGCTGCCGTAGGCCATGGCCCCGCTGCCCACGTTCTCCAGCACGTTCCCGCTCTTCGCCGGAACGCCCCATTTCTGCCCCATGTCCAGCGCCCGGGCTGCCGCTTCCGGCATCTGCCGCGCAGGGCCGCTGCCGCTGTCCTCTGTAGCAGCGCCCGCCATTTTACGCCCCGCAGAGCTTCCAGCGTCCAGCGGAAACTTGCCCGACACGCCAGTGGCTCCCACTCTGGGGGAGCTGGCGCGCAGCGCCTGAGAGGGCTCGTTCCTCGCATCCACCTCCCCCATGTCGCTTATGTGCCGCTCGGTGTACCGCTGCAAGGCATCTGCATAGATGTTGCTTTTGGGCGGCACTGTGCTCGATGCAGTGGACGGATTCGGCGTCTTGGTGCGGATAGCTCTCACCTTTTCCGCCGTCCACCCAGAGCTTTCTGCCGCCTTCGACGGGTTGCTTTCTCTCATCGCCTTAACTTTTTCTGCTGTCCATGCCATCAGCCCTTTACCCCCGCTTTCTCAAGCGCTCTTGCGATTTCGTCATCACTGTACCCGTTCTGGCTCATATTGTTCATGATAGCCCACGCGCTATAACCTTTTTTCGCATAGTTCTTTGCCAGCATTGCCGCCATATCTACGCCGCCGCTCTGGCTTGCGCTCTGGTCGTTCGCAGTATCCGCATTGAGCCACCCATTATCCGTTAAGGTCTTCTTGTAAAAATCGTACAGCGGCTCATTTCCCTTCATAGAAGAAAATGTCTTTGCCATACTTTGCAGTTGGCTGTTCGTCCAGCTGTTTCCGCTGCCTTTCGTGCTGCTGCTCCTTCTGCCCGAAGACCCGCCCGAGCTCCCTGCGCTCTTTTTCGCCAGCGCCGTTGCAAGCTGCCGTCCTGCGATCGTCCTGTAATTCCCCACAGAGTTTGGATCCAGGCCGTACAGTTCCAGCACCGCCCGTGCAGCCTCGTCGCTGCCGCCGCCTGCCAGCCCGGCTGCGGTCGTGAGCGCACCCGCCTTGTCTGCGCGGGTGATGGGTGCGCCGCTGTAATTGTCAAAAATGCCGGTGTCCAGACCATACCGGCCCAGAACGGCGTTCGCGGCATCGCCCGCTCCCTGCTGGTACAGGTTGAACGCCTGCTCGTAGGCATTCAGTGCATCGCTCTGGCCGGTGCGCTCTTTGTTGTACTCCCACTGTTCCCGGGCAAACTCGTTCTCCCACTGCTGCTGGGTGTAGCCCTTGTAGGTGTCGTAGGCCGTCAGACCGGCTCTGCCCACACTCTTCGCCATCTCCCACAGGTTCGAGAGAAAGTCGCTCTTCTCCTGCGCCGCCTGATCTGCCCGGCTCTTCTTGTAGTCCCTCCAGTCCTGCGCGTTGGCCACAGCCCCCTGATGCTCCGCCGCCTCAAGGCTGTCCTGATTCTGCAGCGCACTCAGCAGCCCCGAGAGGCCGTTCTGCTTCAGCTGGTACATGGTCAGGGCCTTGTCCCGCAGCCCGGCCAGCCCGCTGTCCACGTTCGCCATGGCCTGCTGGTAGCCCTGCTGGGCCACACTGTTTGCGTAGCTCGAGCCGTACCCGCCGCTCAGCGCGGCAGCGCCCGCAGCGGCGTTCTCAGCCGCCGCCCTGGCATTCGCCTGCGCGCCCGCGCGGTACTGCCGGTAGAGTTCGCTGTCCGTGCCTACGTCATAGCCCGCATTGCTGGCTGCGCCCATGCTGTCCAGTGCCTCGTTGATCCGGTTGCCGTAGTTGCTCTGGTACGCCCCCGGCATCGCGTTCTCCGCTTCCTTCTGTGCCGCCTGCGCGTCCCTGTATCTCTTAAAAACTCCCATTTTCTAATCTCCTTTCCTCTTAGCCTCCCCTTATTAGGGGAGGTGTCGCGCCGTCAGGCGTGACGGAGAGGTTTTTGACCGCTCAGCCCCTTCCGGGCTGGGCGCTTTTTCTTTACAACAGAAACGGCAGCAGGCTTGCGGCAACGCTCAGGATCGTCCCAAAGAGGCCCGTCCCCCGGCTCTTCTTCGCCTGGCTTTCGCTGGCCGCCTGATTGTACGCGCTCTGATAGTAGTTGCGCTGGTTCTCCCAGTTCTGGTAGTTGGTCTGGTACTTCTCGTAGTCCTGCGCCTCGGCCTGCTGGTATCCGCTCAGCTGGTTCTGCAGGTCGCTCTTTTTCTGGGTGTACTGGTTCAGCGCCTGGCTGTACAGACCGTTCGTGGCGCTGCTCAGGCCCGCCATGGCGTTCTGGTAGGCGCTCTGACCCGCCTGGGTGCCGTAGCTGGAGCCGTACCCGCCCGAGATGGCGCTGGCGTTGGCCTGGGCGTTCTCGTTAGCCAGCTTCGCCTGCCGGGTGTAGCTGTTCTTATACTGCTCGTAGGCCGCATCCCGGGTGGGGTCGTAGCTAAAATCCTTCATCCCGTCCAGCTTGCCCATCACGCCGTCGATCTTGTCCTTGTATTTGCTGGTGTAGTCGCCCGGCTTCTTCGCCTCCCAAGCATCCAGCTGCACTCTCGCATCGCTCACTCTGCTCATGTTCTCTGTCCTCCTGTCAATGTGTTATTTCAGCTTCTCCTGCAGATCCCCCGCAAGGTTCTCCGTGTCAATGTTGCTCAAAATGTATTCCAGCTGCTCCTGCATCTGGTACAGATAATTTCTCAGCTCCCGGGCGCTGGCCGTATCCAGCCCATCCAGCCTCGGCATGGAGATCTTCGAAAGTCCCACAATGCTAGCCACGTCTCGGCACACCTCCGTTCACTCTTCCGCCCTCGCTGCTGCTCAGCGTCATGGCGATGCTCCTCACTGCGATCTGCCCTTTTCCGGTCAGGCGCAGCCGCATGGTGTCGTGCCGGGTCGGGACAAAGGGCAGGTTCACCTGCACCCGCCTGTCCCGGGTGTCCACCCGGCCCTTTTCTTCCCACTCGCCGCCGTCGAAGCTGGCCCACAGCGTCACTACGGTCCGCTCCATCGCGTCCAGCCGCACCGTCACCCGGCTGTAGTACTTGTCGTCCGGATCTCCGAGTCCGATGTCTCCGGTCACGGCCTCGTATTCCACCGTGTCCTCTTCGCCGCCGGCTTCCCGGCTCCCGTCTGCGGCCCAGATGGCCTCTTTGTCCCAGAGGTAGAGCTGCCGCCCGGTGGAGCACATGGCCCAGCCGGTGGCGTCCTCCTCGTGCCAGAGTCCCTTTTCTGTGTCGTAGACCAGCAGCCGCTGCCCGCCGGGGCTTTCGGTGTGCAGGTAGTACCGTCCCACCAGCCCGCCGGCGGCCGCTCTTGTCACCCGGCTCATGGCCGTCTCGTCCAGCGAGGCCGACACCTTGGTGGGCAGGCTGCCGTCCCACGCCATGACGCCGTCCATCGAGAGGTAGTACAGTGTCTCGTTGATGACGCAGAGGCTCTGGTGGGCGCCCTTGGCCACGCCCGAGCACTGGATGCTGCTCATCTGGTAGTCGCTGGGCTTGGTGCCGTAGAGCTTGTGTAAGCCGTTCTCCTTGAAGAAAAGCACGTATCCCATGCAGGTAGCCGCGCCGGTAAAGGCTCCGTCGCTGCCCACGGTCACGGCATAGCTGTCCGCTGCCGTGCCGCGATAGGAGAACCAGTTGGTGGCGTCACCCAGCTTGCAGGCATAGATGACGTTCTCGGTGCTCGAGCAGCCCCAGACACGGTTGTTGTGCTCTGTCAGCCAGTCCAGATCCGGCACCCGCCGCTGGGCCGTCACGTCCGGGAAAGGCCCGTCGAAGGTCTGGGTGGTCTTGCCGTCCATGGCCGTCCACACCACGCTCTGCCCCGTCACCACACAGGTGCCGTAGTACAAAACGCTCTCAATGTCCGGCGCGATGGAGAGGATCACCGAGTCCCCGGCCACGTCGTCCACCACCACGTCCCCGCCGAAATCGGCGGAATAGGCGTTCTTCACCACGCCGGGGATGCCCGTCAGGGTCACAGTGTCCCCAGCCTTGAACGCTTTGCCCAGCCCCTCGCAGGTCACGCGGCAGTAGTTCAGCAGGATGTTCTGCCACCCGCCCGCCGTGCTGTAGAGCTTCAGGGCGTCGCGGTAGCTCCACGGGGCATCCTCGGCCTGCTTGAGCCAGACGTCGCCGTTCTTGGGGCTTTCCGGCTCGGTCGCGCCGAATTTGTTCGGCGTGTACACCACGCCCGCAGCGTCGCAGGGGGTCACGGTCAGGCTTCTGCCGCCCTGCTGCCAGCCGGATCCCAGCGCGCTCAGTGTCCCCGCTGCGGTGTCAAAGGCCGTCTTGTCCGGCCAGATGAGCACCTTGCTCCCCATGCCCACCATCTTCTTCTCGCCGTCCGTCAGGGCGTCCTTCAGCTCCACGGTGTCGCCGCCGTCGTCCGGGGCATACCGCAGGGTCGTGCCTTCCACGGTCACGAGGCCGTTCAGGTGGTACATCCCGTTCATCCCGGTCGCTTGACGCACCTTCCGCCGGGGCTTGCGGGTCTCGAGGGCCGGGTATCCCCGCGAAGAAAAGTTCTTCTCCTTGCTCAGCTCTGCCTCGCTGCAGGCATACCCCTCGTTCAGCCCGCCAAACACCCGCAGCAGCTGCCGCTGGCTGTTGATTTGATTCAGACTTGTGCTTATCATTTCATCCTCCTTCCGAGTTCTCGTTCTTATTCCAATCGGAGAAACGAGAAAAAAGCGTTTAGCGAAGCGGCTAGCTTTTTTCCGTTTCGACTTCTCCTTTGGGGTCTGAAAGGGGCGAGCAGCCCCTTTCTCGTGGATCCAGCGCGTCGAAATCGCTGGTGGTTTTCTGGTTCTCTTTTGGCAGCAAAAGAGAACATATCTCACGTTAAAAGTTTCCCGCCGCCTACCGGCATATAATTCCGCCTCACCCACGCCGCAAACTCCTGCACATAGCTCGTGTAGAGCTGCAGCTCATTCGCCGCCCGGGCCGTCTCGCCGAGGGCGAGGTCCATCTGCGCCGCCAGCCAGTGGGGGTAGAGTGCTTCCGCCGCGCCGTCTGCCAGCAGCGGCGTGTCGTATTCCAGTCCCTCCTCCCACAAAATGTCCGCGCCGCGGCCCTCAAAGCCGCCGCCGGTGTCGCTGCGCTCCACCACGTTCCGCCGCAATCCGCTGTCTGCCTGCCGCAGCCACAGCTGCTTCATCTCGTCCGAAAAGCTGTTGTTCGGCCTCAGCTCGTCGGCCATCTTTATCGCTTCGCCTGCTGTCATAAAACCTCCAAAACAAAATCCCCCGGCGCAGCAAGCGCCTGCAAGCTGTACCGGGGAATATCTCTCTGCCCTCTGTAGCGGAGCACTCTATTTTACGCCCCATCGGGCCTTGAGCGTCCAGCTTTACTTTCCCGGCCTGCCAATGGCTCCCCTTTCAAGGGGAGCTGGCGCGAAGCGCCTGAGAGGTCTTGCCGGGCGAGTGCTCTATGGTGGGTCTCTTATCAAATGGTCATCATCTGCGTGCCGGCCGCCGCCTGCATGGCCTGACTCTTCCGGGCCGCCTCGGCGTCCTGCTTGATGCTGTGCTCCAGCACCTCGGCCACAGCCTTCGGCACCTTCACGTCGATGCCGCGCTGGATGAGGTAGCTGTCGCCGTTGACGCCCACGAACACCGGCGCCGCGTAGCGGTCGTCGTCCTTAAACAGGTGGATGGTCACCATGCCGTCGTCCTTTGCTTCGGCCTTTGCTTCGGCCTTCTCTTCGGCCTTTGCCTCGGCCATCGCCTCGGTCTTCTCCACAGTCTCCACCGCGTTCTCCACGGCCTGGGCCGCAGCAGTCTCTTTCTTAGTCGCCATAGTATCCTTCTTTCTGCCCTCTGTCGCAGGGCTATTCCTTTTGCGCTATAGCCTCTCCCTTTGGGAGAGGTGTCACCGTAGGTGACGGAGAGGGCAAGCCCGTTGCGATAGCGCTATCATGCGTCGATAAGCAGGCTCTTTGTCAGAGCTATACTATCCGCCGCGTCCATGCCTATCTGTCAGCATCCTTGCCCTCTCAGGCCACTTCGTGTCCAGCTCTCCCAAAGGGAGAGCCATCAGAGGTGCGTCAGTTCGCCTTCGCCTTCGCGCTGTACTTCGGGCTGACGCTCTCGATGCGCACCATGTACTGCTCACACAGCCGCTCTGCGGTCTTGATGGCCTTCCAGCCCACGGACGCGCGCTGGTTCAGCGGGTCTTCGCCTGCGCCCAGCTGCTTGACGATGTGCTGAAGGCCGCCGCCCTCCACCTCGGTCACGGCGTAGGCGTGAGCCGCCAGCACCAGAGTGCCGAACACGGCCAGACTGGTGGGGCAGCCGTCGCCGGTCCAGATCTTCGCCTCGCTGGTCTCGATGAAGCGCACACCGGCCAGCTTGCCGATCTCGCCGTTGTAGATGTTCTCGGGGGAAGCGTACTTGTGGACATCGATCCACTCCGGGTTGCGGCGCAGATCATAGGCCACATAGGGGTGGACGATGGCCACGTAGCTCTCGCCGATGGCGTCGGCGTTCTGGGCCTTCAGGGCAGTGGCCGCCTGGTCGATGAGATCCGGCGTCAGCACACTGGCGGTGGTCAGATTGGCGCGGCTGGTCACCGCGGTGTCGCCCGCCGGCGCGTAGATGACGTTGGTGCCGCCCGCCAGCACCTCGCGGGTCACGGTGTCCAGCGTGCGGCCCGCCTGGGATGCCAGCACCTTGGTGGCCTGGGTGATGTTGTTGTCGATGGCGGTCAGCTGCAGCACGTCGGTGATGGCTGCCCAGCCGCCGTACTGCTTCACGGTGGCGGTCATGGGGGTGACGGTCAGGGCCTGAGCATTGGGGGTCACGCCCTCGGTCAGCGGTTCGGTGGCCTTGGGCAGGCTCTCGTACTTGCGGAACTCGATGGTCTTGCCGTTGTTGGCCGGGATGGGGTACTTGTCGCCGAACTGGTCATGCACCAGCAGCGGCTCCGCCTGGTCCAGCAGACGCTTCTCGTAGTAGGTCTTCATCTCGGCGCTCATGCCAGTCGCACCGGTGTGGTTTGCAGGCTGTGCAAACAGCTGCAGATTCATGTGGTTCTTCATGTTTCTTACTCCCTTCGTTTACTCATGTGCTTTATTGAGAGACTTCTGCTTCCCGGATTTTCCTTTAAGAAAGGCTCCCCTAACAGGGGAGCTCCGTTCTCGCGCGGCGTCAGCCGACGGGAACGGTGAGAGGTTTTCTTTCGGTCAGCAGCGCCTTTCGGTTAAAAAGTGATGATCTGTCCCCGCATGGCGCGGCGCTCCAGCTCCTCGCACTGGGCAGGCGTCAGCTTGGAGACGTCCGTCTTCAGCACCGCCGCACCGCCGGGGTTTGTGCCGTTCTCGGCAGGCCGTGCGCCCCGCTGGCGGATCCGGGCCTCCACGCCCTTCTCGACGGTCTTGGCCGTCTGGGTGGTGCGCCGGGCCATGATGTCGTCAAAGTAGCGGGCCTTGTAAGCGTCCTCCATCTTCACGCCCAGCTTGAGCATCTGGGCAAAGTCCGGGTCAGCCAGCGCCATCTTGATGTCAAAGCCCGGGTCCTCGGCCCGGATGCGCTCCGCAGCGGCGTCCCACTCCTGCTGGATGGCTTCCATCTTGGCGGCCTCCGCCCGCTGCTGCTCGGCGGCACGGTGCTTTGCGTTCTCGCTTTCCAGCGCGTCCATCTCCTTGGCCAGCTGGACGCTGATACCCTTCTTCATGGCCATGTCTTCGTAGTAGGCGTCATCCTTCACCACGCCGCCCTCCACGGCCGCAGCCAGTGCCTCGTAGTCGCCGGGAGCAGTGCCGTACTTCTGGCCCAGAGCGTTCAGGATACGCCCCACCGGCCCCTGCTCGTTCAGGATGCTGTCGTAGGCTTTCTGGGTGGCCTGCACGATCATCTCGCCAAACTCCCGGTTGTACTCGCCCCGCATCAGTTCGCCAAACGCTTTCCGGTGTGCCTCCGGGTCGGTGCCGCTCTTGTCTGCCGCGCCGTCCTGTTTCTCGCCTTCAGCAGCATCTTCCTCCGCGCCCGGCTCTTCCGCCGGGCTCAGCATCTCATCCACCTCGGCGGCAGCAGCCTCCCGGCCTTTGCCCTGGGCGGGAGCAGACGCCGCCTTTTCTTCCGCCGCAGGGGCGGCACCATCGCCGCCAGCAGCCGCTGCACCGTCACCGCCGCCCTCCGCAAACAGCTGCAAGTCCACCGCCGGGCTGCACTTGCATCTTTTCTTGAAGTTCACATTCTCCGGGTACTGTTCGGCCAGCAGGTCCAGACCGTCGGCCACAAGTTCGAACTTGTCCCGCATGAGGACGCTGTCGCCCGCCTCCACATTCAACACCGGGCCTTCCTCGCCCTGATAGATGCAGCTCGAGGTGTGTTCGTCCTCCGCAGCGCTGTACGCCAGCGTCTGCATCAGGCAGCTCACCGCAGCACATACGATGTCCTGTCCCGCCGGGGCATACCCCGCGTGGCCCTCGGCCCTCATCGTCAGCTTCCCGCCTTCCGGATCTGCTTCGTAGATAATTTTGATCATGTATAACCTCCTGTGGTTCTCACTTGTTGGGGTTGTTGATGTTCATCGCCCTCTCGGCAGCTTTCGTGGCCAGCGGGTTGGTCCCGCCGCCCACCTGTCCGCCCAGAGAGTTGGTCACCGTTTTTGCGCCGGCCTCTCCACCGCCTCCGCCGCCGGTCATGGCAGCGGCCGCAGCACCGGCCTGTTCGCTCAGGTTCGAGCCGTTCTGCTGGTCGATGACCGCCGCCATCTGCTGGATCTGTGCCATCGCCTGCTGCAGCTGCTGGTACAGGGTGCCGTTCTGGGCCACCCGCTGGCGTACCTTCTCGATGCCCTCGAAGTCCATCATGTCCAGACACGCCAGTGCGGCGTCGGCGTTGGCCGGGGCAAAGAATCCCAGCTGATAGCATTCCTTCGCCGTCTCGTTCTGGGAGAGGCGGCTGAAGGTGCTCTTCTTGGCCGCGCTCACCGTGATGTCGAACACCGGCTCATGGGCGCCCAGCTCCACGCCGCCCACGCTCTCCACCGGCTGCGGCCGCAGCATCTGGCCGGAAAACTCCCGGTACTCCGTGCCGCCCTGCTGGCCGGTGATCCGGTAGACGCGGCTCTCGTCGTAGAACTGCCGCATCAGGTCGATGATGAAGTAGCATTCTTTTGCAAAGGAGCGGTAAGAGCTCTTCAGCATATCCCGGCTGAGTTTCGAGCCTGCTTCCTGTAATGCTGCGATGGCCGAGGCCGCCGTCAGGCCGCTGGTCGCGCCGCCCTGGTTCACGTCCCGGTTGCCGCTGATCTCCTTCAGCTCGGCCACGCGGTTCTGCCGGTAGGCGATGGTGTTGGAGGGCAGCGGAGCTGTCTCCAGCTCCATAAAGCCCCGCTCGTCCAGCCGTCCCGTGATATGTACCACGTCCTTCGCCGTGTCCAGCAGCTCGTCCTCGTTCACGCCCGCCGTGTCCGAGATAAGGTAGCGTTTCTTGGCCGCTGCCAGCGTGTTCTCGTCCATGGCCTGCGTCATCCGGTCGATGGTGTCCTGGGTGTCCTTCATCACGTCGATGTACCCGAAGCCCGCCGGGCTGTTCTCCTCTACGAAAAGCGGATCGAACACAAAGGGATATTTTCCGTGGTCATAGAAGCCCGTCTCGGCCATCGCCGGGTCGTTCTCGCTGGCGTAGAGCACCACGCCGTTGCAGAACTTGCAGTAATGCACCACGGTCTGGCCGCCGGGCTTCTCCCTCTTGTAGTACCAGTCCACTACCACGCTCTTTTCGCTGGTGTCGATGTTCTGGTCGCTGACGTACTGCCCCACGGTGATGCCGCTGCTGCCCGCCTTGCCCTCCAGCTGAGGCCACCGGGCCGTCAGACGGTCATTGTCGGCCAGTGCCAGCGAGAAAAAGTTGGCCGAGTCCTGGATGTCCTCCACGCCCGGCTCCCAGTACAGCATCAGCAGATCCATGCTCCGGATGGCGATGTCCCCGAGTCCGCCCCGCAGCGCCGGGTCCCAAAAAATGCCCTTCACGCCGGTACCCTGCTTGAGCTTGCGCCACCAGGTGTCGCTGTATACGCTCTCGTAGTCGGCCTGCTCTAGCAGCACCGGCAGGATCTCGGAGAGGAGCTTTGCCGTCTCCTCGTCGTCCTGCGCTCTCGGCAGCACGTTGGGCTCCGGGTAGTTGTCCATGGCGTCGGCGTGTTTGTTGGCGATGGAGTTGAACAGCCACCCCGTGCTGGGGGCGCGCTTGCCCTCCATCACCCGGTTGCCGTACTGCTTCCAGTGGCCCAGCTTGTACCATTCCTCGTTGTCGATGATCCGCTTGTCGAGGCTGGCCTTGGCCGACTTGTACTTCTCCAGCACAGCCATCGCCTCGCTGATCTCCTTCTCGCCGATGGGCTGCTCACCATCCAGCACCCCGGCCAGACTGGCTCCTTCTGTCTGCGCCTGCGGCTCGTTGTCGGCGGCCGCCGCCATCATATCTGTTTCTCTTTCGTTCAACTGTTCTCACCTTCTAAAGCCTGAAATCCTCGGCAAAGCCGTAAATCGGAGAAACGAGAAAAAAGCGTTTAGCGAAGCGGCTAGCTTTTTTCCGTTTCGACTTCTCCTTTGGGGTCTGAAAGGGGCGAGCAGCCCCTTTCTCGTGGATCCAGCGCGTCGAAATCGCTGGTGGTTTTCTGGTTCTCTTTTGACACCAAAAGAGAACATTAGCCTTAATGCAAAAGCGCTCTGACCTGCGCGGAGCACAAAACAATTCAGATCCTCATAAACCTCGTCTTGTCCTTCCTCGGATCCATATCCAGCGGGTCGTCCAGCATGGGCGGCGGCTGGGTGTGCTTTGCGGCGCTGATGGGGTTCTCCATCAGCACATACCGGCACTCGTCGTAGATGTGATCCTCCTGCGTGGTGTCGATGTCCTCCACATTGCTCTCGTCATAGACGAGGTTCGGGATGGTGCGGATGAAGTGCTTGCAGGTGTTGAAGACCTGCAGCATCGGCCTGCCGTCTTCGCCGAAAGCCAGTCGGTAGTGAAACTGCATCTTTCCCGCCAGGCGGGTGTGGTCGCCGGGCATCCAGTGCAGAAAGTCCGGACTTTTCTCCTGCATGTCCGCGATGCTCTCGCCTCGGCTCTCGTCGAAGATGGCCGGGTCGGCCACGCCCAAGATGACCCTGCCTTTCAGCAGCGGGTCATTTTCCTCCGCTTCCCGGATCATCCGTGCCTGTTCCATCGGGTCCTTTCTCAGACCCTCGTTGGGTGTGCCGGTACAGCCGTAAAGCTCCTTGATGCGGTAGAGCCGCCCGCGCTCGTCCGCTGCATACCACCCCACCGAAAACGGCTTCGAGAAACCAAAGTCGTATCCCCGCCATATCTTCCAGTGTTCCGGGATGGGGAACGGTTCGATAACGTGGGTCCAGCGCTGGTCCTTGTAATGGTTCGGGTCGTTCCGCCATTCGGTGAACACCTGCCCCGAAAAGCTGTCCCAGCTGCCGTAGAGCAGTGCCTGCTTTTCGGCCTCCGGCAGCGAGGCCAGTGTGCCGATGTAGCCCGGGTCATTTTCCAACAGCGCCGGGTTGTCAAAGACGGTGGACGGGATAAAAATGCGGGTGCGCCGCCGGGTGATCTCATCCCCGTCCGGCGTCTTTACCTTCATCAGCTGCACCATCCGTGTACCCGCCGGGGCAGGGCTGATAAATCGGCTCTTCACCCAGCCATGCCCCACCCCGCCGGGGTTTGCCGTGGCCCGGATGTAGACCCGGGTGCCGGGGCCGCTGGGGCGGTTGCGGCTCATGACATAGCTGTATTCGTCCCAGGTAAAGTGGGTCAGCTCGTCCACGCCGATAAAGTCGAAGGCTTTGCCCTGATAGTTGTACTTGTCCTGCGCGTGATGCAGGCTGCCAAAATAGATCTTTGCCCCGCTGGGAAAGGTCCAGCAGCGGCTTGTTCCGTTGTACCGTGCCTGCGGGAAAACAGGCTTGTAATACCGCATGGTCTTGTCGATGAGCTCCGAAAGCTGCGGGTAAGTCTTTCGCAGGATGAGCGCCCGGTAGTGCGGGATGTGTACCTGCCGCAGCGCCTCGATCACCAGCGCATCGCTCTTTCCGCCGCCGGCAGCCCCGCCGTACAGAGCTTCGTCCTCTGTGCGGGCCATAAAAGCTGCCTGTCTCGGCTGCGGCGTCCAGATCACGGGCCGTCCGTTGTGGCTCTTACGTTCCATCCACCATCACCTCCGGCCCTTTTTCTTCCCGGTCCTCGGCTCCGATCTCCACCAGCGGTGGGGCATTGCCCTCGCTCTGACTCTTGCTGGGTACCATTGCCGCAGCCTTTTCGGCCACGGTCATCAGCACGGTGGCCATGGCGGCGGCGTTCTTGTCGCTCATCACGCGCTCACCGTACCGCTCGAGCTGAGCGTCCAGTAGTTTTCGCTCTTCGCTGTCCAGCTGCCGGTCGTAGCTGCCCTCGGCAGCGTACAGCACAAGCCCGGTCTCCGTGGCGTCTGCCAGTTCCTCGGCGTCCCCCTTCAGCATCGTGCCAATGGCAAAGTTTCTGGCCCGGGCGTCCTCGTCCAGTTTCCGGTGGAGCTTGGCCTGTACCTGCGCGGCCCGCTGGCTCTCGTCCACACGGCTCTGCAAATAGCTCACCTGCGCCCTCGCCCCGAGGCTGGCCCGGATCGCGATCTCCCGCGCAGCAGCCTGCCGCTCTTTTGCAAAGGCGTCGCTCCGGCCGGCTTCCTCCGCCATCCAGCTGCGAATGGTGCTCTCCGGTACGCCGTACCGCCGGGCTACCGCACAGATGGAGCCAGACGACAGCATGGCCATTAGCACCTCAGCCCGCACCTTCGGCGGGTACTTCCGCCCCCGCTGGGAGCCCTTTACCGTGTTTTTGCAATATGCCCGCTTGGCCATCGCTCTACCTCCCCTCTGTAGTTCTTCCCTCCCAGTCTATCGCCGCCGGAAAAACAAAACTACTGCGGACATTTGAGAGCCAGGCAGAACAAACAGGCCGGGTCTCCCCAGCCTCATCACGCTATGCCAACGCTATACCAACGCTATAGCAGCCCTACCGCCGCCGCGTAGATGGCCACGGTGCTCAGCGCCTCCAGCTCCTTGTGGTAGTAGGTGGTGCGGCCAATGTAGAGCCTGCCCAGCACGGCGGACTCGCTCAGGCCGTCCAGATACCGCAGCCGCAGCAGCTCGGCACACACCGGGTCGGTCCTGTCGTAGTAGGCCAGCGTCTTGGCCGCCACCTCGCCCCAGCCGGGTGCGCATACTTCGCAGGCTCTGCGCCCACAGCGGCGCAGAGCCTTTCGTACCGTCTTCTTTTGTTCCCGCGTCACAGCCCCGCCTCCCGTCTTCCCGCGCGTTTCCTTCCCGCGCGCGAATAAAGCGCGTTTTTACCGCGCAAAATACCGGTACTTTGTCTGTCAGGTGCGAACTTTCGCACCCTCACGCACCTTCCGCTTCGCCATCACCACATAGCAGCGCAGCTCGTCCGCGTCCCAGCCCTCTTTTTCGTCGCCCGGCGCGTCCGGCTCCGGCACCACGCAGCGGATAAACTTCCACCCCGGGTATCTCTGTTCCCACCAGTAGGCGTTGTCCTTGCACTCGGTGCAGCCCTTCCGCAGCTGCTTGCGGCTCCACTTGGTGTCGTTTGGCGTTTTCTCCACCGGCAGTTTGAGGTTGCGGGTCTCGTACCAGCGCATATCCCCGTGCTTGCCGAAATAGGTGATCAGGTCATCCAGCCTGTTTTGCAGGTTCAGCCGGTCGGCGTTGGCCGTGCCGAGGCTTTCCACGTTGCCGTCCGGCCAACGCACGGCCCACTTGTCCTCCAGCAGCTGCCGGAAGTCCGCGTTCTGCCGCATGGTCAGCCCCGGACACTCGATCAGCAGGTGGTGGTGGTATCGCTGGGTCTTTCGGCCGCACCCGGTCACGGCCATTACCCGCACCTCGGCGCTCAGACCATATAGCTTCTCCACTGCTGCCTTCACCCGCCGGATGTAGTTGCGCAGATCTCGCTGGGCCTGCTCCATGCTCTCGGGCAAAAAGGTGTCTATGTAGGTCAGGGTCAGGTAAAACCCCATGATGGTAAAGTTGGCGTTGGCCTTCTGCACCTTCCACCGGTGGCTCCGCCGGGCGTTTCTCTTCTTCTGCCGCTCGCTGCTGGGCTTTGTTTTCTTTCCCCGCCTGGCCGCATGCTCCTCGGGCGTGATGGGGTAGAGGTCCACCTCCATGTACTCCTCCCCGCAGAGCGTTCTCTTCTCCCGGGTATAGCTCTTCTTCATCCTGTACCCTCCCTCTGATCTTCAGCGTCCTGTGTTATTTTCTTTTCTGTGGCCCCCACCGTCACAGAAATAACGGGTATACTAGCTCCCCAAAGCGCCCGCCCGGACGCTTTTTATAAAAGAGGTTTACCTTTATATAAACCGATATGCCTGCCGCCCAGTTTCCTCGGCGGCACCCATCTCGCTTTATATCATCTTCGTCGCCAAAGCCCCGGCAGTTGCCCGCCGGGGCCTCGCTCACATCCAGAACTCCTTGTCAAAATCCCTTCTGTGTATCACGCCGTCTTCTTTTTTTCGCTTGGTGTAGGCTGCCTCTTTGGCCTTTTCCTCCTTCCAGTGCCGGTATGTTTCGCACTGGTCGTGACAGAGAGGATTCCGTTCAGGGCAGTCCTTGCAAGGTGTCTTGTGGTTCATCAGGGCCGCCCCGGTTTTCCCGCTGCTGCCCAGTAGCCGTAGGTCAGTTCCGGTCTGCCCATCTTCCGGGCGGCAGTGTTATATTCCATCAGGTCGTGGACGTCGTAGTCCAGCGGCGTCGGGTCTTTTATCTTCCGCAGCTTGGGCCTGACCTTGGGCTTTTTCAGCCCCTTGGCCGTGCCTTTGGCCAGCACGTTGTCCGCAGCGTCGTAGCAGGTGCATACGTTCAGCGTCCGGGTCTTTGCTTCCGGCCTTGTCCGCCCGTATACTTCCTTCTCGATCAGGTACTGCCGGTCGTGCTTCAGCTTGTTCTGGTGCTCTACCCACGTGGAGGCTTTCTGCCCTTTCGGTATCACGCCGCTCGCCTCCAGATGCAGCGAGGTCCCCTTTGCGATCACCGCGCCGGTCTTGTAGTCCCGCACGGTGTATATATATCTGGTTCCCATATCAGCCCTTCTTCCCGGTCTTGCAGTCCCTTACAGTGTAGAGATTCGCTTTGCCCATGTGCTCTCCTTCAGCTCGGCCATCGCAGCCGCAGCCTTTTCTTCCAACTTTTTTTCGCTCAGCACCCGCAGCCCACCCTTCCCGGCCCGGCGCCCCAGCTGCTGCATCACGGCCCGCTTCAAAAACGCCCGTTTCTGCTCCTCGTAGTCCCGCTCGCTCTGCTTTACCCGGTCCTCGTCCGGCTGCTCGTCCACAGCGACCTCTTCCTTCAGCGCGTCCTGCGCACACCGGCGCAGATGCTCCATCGCCACATCCAGCCCGTCCGCGTGACCTTCTTCGTTCACCTGCCGGTAGTTGGCCAGTGCCTCTTCTTTCAGCCGGTTCAGCCGCCCGGCTCCGAAGCCCAGCTCCTCGATGCAGGCCTCAGCGCACAGCGTCCAGACCATGCTGGCCGCCACGTCGCCCGCCATCCGCAGCTGCTCTTCCCGCCGGGTGCGGGGGCTGCGCAGCACCGGCACCCGGAAGTCGGGATCTACATTCCTCGGCATCCAGCTGCGCCGCAAAGCAAGGCTCCTGTCCGTCGAGGGCATCCCTCGGTCGTTCGCTGTCATGGCTACATCCAGACTCTCCTGCCCCAGCTTTTCTGCCCGGGCCAGAACCTTGTTCAGCCGCGCCGCGCCAATGCCAAAGCTCTGATGCAGCGCGATCAGGATGCACCACCGGGTCATCTCAGCCGTTCCCTCCCGGGTCAGATCCAGCTCCGTCGTGAGACTCATCTTGTTTTTCATGCTCTTTGTACTCCCTGCACTTCTCATCCCGCCCGGCACACGCTAAGCATCCCGGACGGGTTATCTCAAAAACGTGGACGCACTGTTTCCGGCTTATCATGGCTCCCTGGTCTCCTCCATCAGGCGGAACAGATCGCCCCTCATCCCGCTCACGGTCTTTGCGAGGATGTTGATGGCGTCCTCCTGCAGGTCGCCCGGCATGGCCCGCACCGTAAAACTGGCTGCCGCCATCTCCTGCTTCAGCCGGGTATTCACCCGGCTTACCTCGGCCCAGAGCTTCGCTTCGTCCGGCGTCATCTTCCGGGCTCTGGGCCGGACAGCCCCCTTGATCAGGGCCGTCAGCTGGTGGAACTCCTCTTCGCTCAGCTCCTTGTCATTGCTCGCTGCTGCGATGGCCCGCGCCCGGTCGCTGGGCGTCCCGGTGCGCATGATCTGCTCGTATTCTTCCAGTTTCATTTCTGCTCCCCCGCATTCATTCCGTACAGCGCTGCCATAAACTTTGCTTCTTTGCCCTCTACGCCCCGCGTTACCTTGAGGTCTTCCGTATCCAGCAGCATTTCCTTGATGCCCCTCGAAATTTCCTCGGAAAACTGTGGGTTGGTCGCCATCGGCCCCAGCAGATGCCTTGCCACACCCACAAAGCCGCGGGCGGCACACGTCAGCACCTCATCCGGCGCTTCTTTTTTTGCCTCTATGCCGAGCATCACCTGCCCATTCGTCACTTTCTTAATCTCAATTCGTACCATTGCACTCTTCTCCTTTACGCACTATGCCTGTCGTTCTTCTCTTCCGCCGTCCTCTGGCAGCTCTTCAGCCTCCGGTAGTACCGGCGCAGCTGCGCCTTCTCCGCCTGCTCAATTTCCAAGCCCCTGCCATAGCCCCAGCAGACGATGCCGCCGGCGGCCAGCAGCACGGCCAGGATGACCGCACCCGTCCAGCTGCCCACGGTGTCAAAGGTGATGCCGTCGCCCACCCCCGCCGCGCCGATCAGCAGCGCAGTGCCGGTCAGGTAAAGCGCCTGTATCTTCATCTTCGTTTTCATTGCAATTCTCCTTATGATTCGGCCTATACTGGTATTTTTGCTTTCGTTGTGGTATACTCCACCTGATAGGTTTTGTCCCCTATCGTTATCTGGCTCGTCGGTGTTCCAGCATCGGCGGGCCTTTCTTTTTTCCGGTTAGCCTGCCACACCTCAAATGCGGCCCGGTTCTCCGGTTGCGCGTAAAAATCCCGCATCATCTGGCACAGTGCTCGCGCCTGCCACCGGTCAAAGGGGCGTTCTTCCTGGCTCATGTCTCACCTCTTCATGCCAGCCACTCGCTGCAAATGGTGTCGGCCACGTGCTTTGTAAACCCCAGCAGCTCGTCGCCACGTTGGAACATCAGCACGGCAGCGCCCACGATGGGCAGCTTGCCGTTCGCCGTGACGTCCGCCGGGGCAAGCTGCGTGGCCTTCTGGTTCGCAGGCTTGCACTTCATTCGGCCTTCTTCGTCCACCAGCAGCACCAGCCGGTCGGCTTCCTCCCGCGCCCAGGTGGCGTCCAACGCCGACGGCACGGTCTCCACATATCCGCTCACCAGCTTCTGCAGGGTCTCCAGCTTCGCACCGTCCCCCTCGTCGCACTTGAGCATAAAACTCCGGTTCTTCGCCGGGATCACGATCATGTAACGGTTCATTTCTTACTCCTCCGTATTGGCATATCCGGCCTTTTCAGCGTCCTCGATGCTCACATCGTCAAACACACCTTCCAGCACCCGCAGCACCCGGCTCTGTGCCGTGGGGCTCAGCCCCGCCCGCCGCATTGCAATCAGGCAGTAGCCCATGCAGGCCGCATTGCTCCACGGCCCGTTCAGATCCTTCAGCATTTCTTCCATATCTTTCTCCTTTCTCCCGCACTCTTCGGCGGGTCAGCGGCCCGTTTCGTGGCCAAACTTTTTAAGATGTGATACAATACCCCCAGAAAGGAGGTGATTCTTTGATAGGCCTCTACAAATTTTACTTTCGGATACGCTGTCCTTTTGATTCGTTGGGCATCCTGCCTCCCGCCGGGTCTGAGATACGTTGTATCGCTCGCCCGAACGCCGTGCCGGTCTGGACGCCGCCGACGCTCTGTGACCATGCAAACCAAATCGGCCTCCAGAATTGCGAAATGTGTACAGCCGCCCTTTATCTGATGTTTGAGTCCGGTCGTATCCCGCTGGAATTTATTCCATCCTGCCCGGTGCGCACTCTTCCTGACCCCATTCGGCCATCTCTTGAGCTGCTTTCTGCACCGTTCCGGCCAGATCAGCGACCATAGCCGATATTTTCCGGTTATAGTCCGGGTCAACCAGCGCCATCCGCCGGGCGTCCATCCATGCCGGAAGAAACTCCCACAGGCCCATCGCCGCCATCAGGGTCTCGTTGTCTCCCTCGCGGCGGAACAGTCCCAGTGCATCGTAGTCCCTGCCCTCCTCTTCCACAGGAGCGCAGGGCTTTTTGCTTTCGTCGTCCATCTTTTTCTCCTTTCTCCCGCACTCTTCGGCGGGTCAGTGGCTTGTCCGCTTTCCCGCTGCGTGATACAATCCTTTCAGAAAGGATGTGTTTCTCATGTCGATTGACATTATTACTGCCCTCGCGGCCATTGCATCGTGTATCATTTCTGCCGTTAACCTGTACTCCACATATCGCTTGACCAAGTACACCGTGCAGGCCACTCACGATCTGGAATCCGAAAAGCTCTTCTTCCATGCCAAAACGGAAGCTTATCGGGCATTTCTCAGCACGGCATCCGAGTATATGGCAGACCCTTCCGCAGAAAATACGCTGCGGATAAATGCCGATTGCTCCTATGCCGTCCTTTTTTCCAGTCCCAAAACGCAGGACGCTCTGAGCACTTACGGAAAAAGCATGATTCTTTCCATGTCAGATCCGGATTCCAAAGGGCTGTCCGATGAATTTGTTCGCGCTCAGATCGCCGCTATGCACGCGATGCAAGAAGAGTTAAGCACGACAATGCACCCCACACCGCTAAAATAATTGCCAGCGTTTCAAGTCCGACCCCAATGTCCTGAAGAACATCGTTGTCTTTCTCGATTCCTACCACAAATAGTCCGGTTCCTGCTGTACTGAGCGCCGCTGCCAATATGCTGACTGCGATGCACAGAGCTTCTTCGTTTACCATCGACCTTCCTCCTCCCTCCCGCACTCTTCGGCGGGTCAGCGGTCAACCCCGAAAAGCTCATTCGGAGTTACGCCCAACGCTTTACAAATTGGCACGACGTCCTCCGATGTCATCTTCTTCCGTCCGCGAAGAAGAGCATTGAATTTTTTCGGGTCATAGCCTGCTGCCCTCGCAACCGCTGATTGCTTCAAGCATTTTTCATCAATGATTTTATAAATCATCTCAGTTGCACTCATTTTGCACGCTCCTTTCATGTACAAGTTTCTTGGACATTTTTACAATAGCACAGGATTCTTGTTTAGTCAAGAGCTTTGTTCAATTTTCTTGAACTTTCATCTTGACTTTTCAAGACGCGGCCTTTATACTTGCACCAGAACGAGATTTTTTAAGGAGGTGGTTCAAATGTCTTTTGCTTCTCGGCTCCGACAGGCGCGTGAGCAGGCTGGATTTACTCAGCAGGATTTAGCCAAGAAACTTGGTGTGACCAAAAACGCCATCAGCAACTATGAGAATGGTGTAAGCAGTCCAAAGTGGGAAATTCTGGTGGAAATTTTTGATATTCTTCACGTTGACCCCAATTTCCTGTATCAGGATGATTTTTCGTCCGAGCTTGCCGAAGCTCACGTCCTCACTCCCCAGCAGTCCACTCTTTTAGCAGCCTTCGACCAGCTCAACGAGGAAGGCCAGGTCAAGGCGGTGGAGTATGTCGAAGACCTCGTCCTCACCGGACGTTATAAAAAATGTCCTGCGTCTGGCTTGGGCGCAAAGGAAGCATAAAAAATAGCCGCTCTGGCTATACCAAAGCGGCCAATTTGTATATGGATATATGGAGGTTCAGAATGCCTGATTCTTATGCAGATATTCAAAGAGTAGCAACTTCAAAAGTTTCTGCTATAGTAAAATATTCCTTTCGAATCATGAATAATGCAAAAGTTCTTCCATCCTGTTCCGAAGAAGTTTCTAAAACTTCTGCATATATAAAACTCTTTTCTGGCTTTCTTGCGATGGACGAATTATTAGTTCGTCATCCATTGCAAGTATATGTTGAATCTGCCTCGTTGCTTGCAACAGAACTTGGAAATCCCAAAGACTGCAAACATCTTATTACCCTTAAAGAACTCGACTATATCCACCATTGGAACGAACAGTCTTTGAAGCTCCATGGTGATTTAACAAATCAATATATTGCTAATGACCTTCCCATTTTGTTCAAGATTGTCGCCGACGATATTAAATCAGATGGCTATGATATTGAGACTTCTATACTTCCGGATAGTATTTTTGCTTACTTAAAAGACAATCCTCCTACGGAATCACCTGATGACAGCGATTCCTCTGATGATGAATATATTTTACAAATAGATCAAACATTCGACGAGATAAACACTCTAATTCCAAATGTCTCTCTTTGGAAAGCTTTCCGTAAAATCGCAAAAGAGAACTTCAATTTATATTATGATGAAGTTTTCGCTAACAAGCAATCGCGTCCCTCCCCTCAAAAATATGTCATTGAATATACAATCATCAGTATTTGTGGTTCTCTAAAAAAAGAACCCATGGTTGATTCTTCCGGTAAACTGTCTGACATAGGCAAATATATGCAGGATGCGGCTTTTCGTCTTGGAAATTACGGCGTGAAAACGGGTTACATTACACAAGATTCTTGGCAAACTCTTCGTTCGGATTTGCCAAAGGTCACAAAGAAATCCAGTCCTCCTAAATCAACTGTCAAAAAGGTCTATAATCGAAAAGGTACTTATTGCTTTCTTGTCTTTCTTGTATTGTCCGTTTTCATTGCGGTTGGTATTTTCAAGGCCGTTTCAGCTGAAACTATGGCGACAGTTCCAGAATCATCTACAAGCAAGGCCACTTCGCCTGTGTCCGTTCTACCATCGTACAACGGAATCAAACCGATTTCAAAACCCAAAACCGGCCTTTTCCATGGTGCACATGCAACAGGCGAAGTTGCCCCCTTTAAGGTAACAGCCGCACAAAATACGGATTATTACTTATTGCTTTGCCAAAATCAAAGAGTAACTTTTGGCTACTACATCCATGCAGGCGAAACTTTATCCACAGAAGTCCCCTTAGGAAGTTATAATTTGTATTACGCCTGTGCTCCTAGTTCCGCTTTGTGGTACGGTGAATCTAATCTCTGGGGGATGTCTACAGATTTTTATAAATCTGATGAGCTTTGGGATTTCATCATTGACAATGGATATTATACTGGCTATACTTTAACGCTTTCAGTTTCCGGTGCTGGAAATACTCGTTCTTATGATTCGACTCGTTCCGCATGGGATGAACTTTTTGAATAATTTCAATCGAGGTACTTATTTATGTCCACCCGCAGCCACCCCGAATCCGCCCGCATCATCCGGGAGGCACGGCACGCCGCCGGGCTGACGCAGCTGGAGCTTGCGGAGAAGCTTGGTGTCACCATCGGCACGATCGGCTATTATGAGCGAGGCGCAGGCCAGCCCAAAATCGATAATCTCTTTGCACTCTGCGACATCCTGCACATCAAACCCGCCGACCTCCTGAGCGCCGATACATAACCAGACGCCCCCGCCAGTGTTTCCACCAGCGGGGGCGTTTGTACAAAAAAATCCCGGCAGCCTTGTACGATAAAAGCTGCCGGAGTGCGCATGGGACAATGTCGGAGAAAAACGTAGTCAATGACTCTCTGCCTGCTGACACATCCAGTATACCATACCTCATGTGCATCGGCAAGCAAGTCGGAAAGGAGTTTTTGTGGCCAGAAAAAAAGAGAGCACACAGCCCCGCCTTGTCGCCTACTACCGCTACTCTGGCGGCAGCCGCCAGACGGAGCAGTCCATCGAGGGCCAGCGCCGGGACTGCGAGGCCTACGCCCGCACCCATGGCATGACCATCCTGCGCGAGTATGTGGACCGCCATATCAGCGGCAAAACAGACGACCGCGCCCAGTTTCGGCAGATGATCGATGACAGCGCAAAGCGCACCTTTGACTTGGTCATCTGCTGGAAGACCGACCGCTTTGCCCGCAACCGGTACGACAGCGCCGTGTACAAAAAGCAGCTGCGTGACAATGGTGTCAGCGTCATCTATGCCGCCGAGAGCAACATCGAGGGCGCCGAGGGCATCATCATCGAGGGCCTGATGGAGGCTCTGGCCGAGTATTACTCCGCCGAGCTGGCCGAGAAGGCCCGCCGGGGGATGCGGGAGTCAGCCCTCAAAGGCCAGACTCTGGGCCGGACTCCCCCTCTGGGTCTGACGGTAGACAGCGCCAAGCACTACGTCATAGATCCAGCAGGTGCGGATACGGTGCGCCTTATCTTTGAGCTGTACGCAAGCGGCCTCAGCATCGCCTCCATCATAAGACGGCTCAATGGCATGGGCCTTCGCACCGTCCGGGGCAATCCTTTTGATAAGAGCAGCATCAGCCGCATCATCCGCGACGAGAGGTATCGCGGCGTATACGTCAGCAAAAAATTCGACGTCCGCATCGAGGGCGCTATCCCGCCCATCATCGACGACGACCTGTGGGAAAGGACACAAAAAATGATCAAACTCAACCGTCAGAGCCGTGCTCCCCACTCTGCCAAGGCAGACTATATCCTCTCCGGCAAGCTGTACTGCGGCGAATGCGGCTGCCTGATGAAGGGCATCTGCGGCCACAACCCCTCTGGCCGCGTCTATCATTACTATTCCTGCCCGGGCCGCAGCCTTGGCCGCCCCTGTACCCGGAAAAATATGCCGAAGGATGTGCTGGAAAAGCTCGTAGTGGAGTCCACTTCCAATCTGCTGCTCCGGCCGGAAAACATCCAGCAGCTTGCAGACGCCATCGTGAGCTTGCAGCAGGCCGAGGCGTCCCGCCCCGATCCGGAGCGTGCAGCCCTGGAGCAGGCGCTTGCTGAGATCCGCCGCAAAATCGGCAACATCCTGAGCGCCATCGAAAATGGCACCGCCAGCGCTGCCCTGACCTCTCGGCTGTCCGATCTGGAGCAGCAGGAAAGCGCCCTCGATCACCAGCTTGCCTCGCTCTCCACACCGGAGCCGTTTACGTTGAGCCGTGACGAGGTTATCTTCCTGCTTGAGCAGTTCCGTGTCTCCCCGTCCGAGCGCACCAACGCCTACTGCCGCCGCCTTGTGGATACCTTTGTCGATAAGGTCGAGCTGACCAACCGGGAGCTGATCATCCACTTCAACATTTCTAAATCCACCGAAAACAAAAATTCCCAGTCGAACTATGGATGTTCGACTGGGAAGCGTTTGGTTGGGGATGAGAGAATCGAACTCCCACAAGTAGAGTCAGAGTCTACCGCACT
>OODT01000216.1_pt1 | contig 82801 bp, 72 predicted proteins | sample 1671841 | NCBI WGS metagenome assembly OODT01 (sample SAMN06348198, study PRJEB24527) | human gut metagenome | biome: human gut; feature: ankylosing spondylitis patient; material: feces | host: Homo sapiens | place: China | collected 2015-10 | reverse complement strand
TAAATTAGATGAATAAATCGGTTACTATCTAATTTATCTACATTACATAAACAACTCTACAAACCCTAATTTGTAGAAAGGATTTACCATCACATACAACCAAAACAAAAATCACATTACCAAATAGGGGATTAATCCTACTATTATTGTTAATAGGGCAATGCAGAATAAATAATCCCTAGCACCACACCATAAATCATCATATAATTTTTTACTTTTTATGTAGCTGACAATTGTATATACAATAATTAACAAAGCTAATGGGATTGATATTACTGTCATTATAATATTGATGTACAGTGGAACATTTTTGAATATAGATATTTGCACTACAACAAAAATAATATCTATAATTTGAAGAAACATTAATATTTTATCATACTTATTTATATTACTTTTATTTTCGGAATGTTTCATAAGATTATAATTAACTACATTACAAAGAATACGGCAATAGCCCAACCCATAAGGATAACGGAGAAGAAGATTACCTGGAATGGGTTGCTATACCATGAGCCTGATGACTTACGATTTTTGATAGTAGAAATACCGGTAAGTACAAGCATAATTACAGCAGTAAGTCCCTCTAGAACAGACATTGCAACATTAAAACCAAATGGTGCAAGACGGAAGAAACATACCGATACAACTAAGAATACTGTACCTATAATAAATAATGTCATAAAAATTTTGTCTAAGTTTTTCATATTAATACCTCATTTCATATTTATAATAGTAGTTTATACTATTTATATGATATTGTAAAGTGATTTTTTGTTAATGTTTAACATTTAAAGGATTTCAAAAATCCCCATTATAGCTTTACTTAATACCATTTCATAACTAAAAAATATAAGTTGAAATATAGGGGAGATTGTGGTATACTGTCTTTGTAATTGAATAAGAATATAGGCAAGGGAAATACGGTGAAAGTCCGTTGCAACTGCCATTACTGTGAATTAAGCCAGATGACTTGCTATATTCAAGGTTTTAGTACTTTTGGGTAAGAAGAGTAACCATTTTTAAAGCATTACTATGGGTAATGTTTTGTTTTGGTGTCTCTTTGCGTTTTGCAAGGAGTTTTTTTATGCCCATTTTGTGTTATATTTTAGGTGTTTATGAAAAAGTTATTTGCTCTAATCCTTGTTGCTATCACAGTAATCCTATCATTTGGTATAGTAAATGTTTCTGCTAGTAGTGGTTATGTAACTATTAGCTTTCAGGACTATGGTATCCGTGGTAGTGACAAGGGAGATTTTCCTCATCAGCTTGGGAAAATCATTAACAAAACCAAAGTAAAAATTAATAAAAACGATACTATTGCAACTGTCACCTTAAGATTGTTAAAGGAAAATGGTATCAAACCGGCATATACAGGTAAACCTGAAATGGGTGGTGGGTTTTACCTTGCATCAATTGACAACTTTACTACAGTCAGTGGAAAAAAGGTTAGTGACGGTTACGGTTTAGGTGAATTTTCTGTTGGTAGTGAAAGTGGCTGGATGATTAGCTACAACAATTGGTTTATCAATAAAGGTGCATCAGAATTTTATGTAAAGAATAATGATGAAATTAAATGGCAGTTTACTGCTACCGGTCTTGGTAAAGATATTGGTTGTGACTTTAATAACCCTATTGCAAAAATTAAGAATTTGCATTTTACAAGTGGTAAGCTGTCACCTAGCTTTTCTACTAATAATAAAAGCTATACCTTAACTTTGCCTAAAGGTAAAAGTACTGTTGCAATAAGTGCAACTTTGGAAAATTATTATTCTAGGGTAACTTATCATTATAATGGGAAAAGTTATAGTGATAATGAGTATTTTAAGGTAAAAGACAATACTGCAATTACAGTTAAATCTGTTTTTGACAATGGAGAAGGCAAAAAAGACAGTGATACTGTTACTGTTAAAGTGAAAATTCCTACTTCAAAAACTACTAAAAATATTACTGATAAAACCACAAAGAAAAATGTTACCGGTAATAGAAGTAAAGCAGTTAATAAAAATTCTGTAAAAAGTAATTCAGATAACAATATTAATAGTATAGATAATAATTCTTCTAGAGAAAATAAAAATACTGATAACAAGAAGAATGATACAAAAGAAACTGTTACTGATAACAGTAAAAATATCAGTAAGGAAACAGTAAGCAATACTGAAAATGTTAAGGGTAATAATGAAGATAATAATTCTAATGTTTCTGATAACTCTGATAATTTAAGTAGTGAAAGTAGTAATAACTCTGTAAAAGAAATTAATACTGTAAATGGATTTTTCATTTTTTTAATAATAATTGCAGGTGTAGTTGTTTTGGCAATTATAGCTTGCATTATGATATTATATAAAAACAATAAGGAGAGAAAACAATGAGGAAATTATTATCATTATTTCTTGCACTAGCTCTTGTTATTTCAACAGTAGCAACTTTTAGTGCAGAAGAAGAAAAGGCTTTTGACGGTTATATTTATATGACTGTTGAAAGAAACACTCTTGGTCAAGGTTTCATTCAAGAACCAATTAAGGTTGGTTACTATGAGGGTGACTCTTTGGCAGATATTACAGAAAGAATGTTAGGTGACAGAAGTACATTTACAGGTGATATTTCAAACTACTACCTAGAAGGTATCAAAGATGGTGGCGAACCTGAAAATTGGACTTCTGATGAAATTCCTTCAGACATTAAGAATGCTCTTGGTAAAAATGTAAATGGTAGAACAAAGGACGATGTTCTTCAGGCTTTTGACTACACTTCATACAGTGGTTGGATGTTTACTGTAGATAACAAGGGTATTGATGTTGGTGCAGGTGGTGTTAGCTATGCTGACAAGGCAGACACAACTCACTATACAGACGGTAGTGTTGTAAGACTTCAGTACACTCTTTACGGCTATGGTGAAGATGTTGGTATTAGCTGGGGTATGATGAGCTTTGATACTACAAATAAGTTTGTAGATAGAAGTGACCTTATTTCTTATGTTGCTGATATTAATGACGAAAATGCTCAGAGTGAATACGGTACTGCTTATACAGATGCAGTTAAGCTATTAAACACTTGGAATGTAACAGAAGAACAGATTGATAATGCTATTAAGGCACTTGACGATGCAAAACAGTCAACACCTGATGAACCTGAGGACACTCACAATGTTGAGTGGGCCGGTGCTATGAACAACTTTAAGGACGGTAATCAAGTAACCGATACTAAGGTTGTAAAGAACAATCCTGAAGAAAAGTGGTCTTATGAACTTAACAGAACTAAGGGTTCTTGGGGTTCTTACTATGCCGGTCAGTCAGTAATTGTTGACGATTACCTATATGCAACAGGTGGTGGTAACCTACATAAGGTTGACACAAAGACAGGTAAAGGCGAAACTGTTGCAGTAGCAGGTTCAACAGCATTCTACTATGACTATGTTGCATATGGTGACGGAATGATTTTCGTTTCAACTTCAAATGATATTGAAGCATTTGACATTGATACTCTACAGTCACTTGGTAAAGTTAAGGGTACATTTAGTCAGTATCACCCTATGCAGTACAACAAGGGTTACTTAGTTTGTAACGGTAACATTTATAAGGTAAATAAAAATAGTGACAATGTACTAACTCAGGTTGGTGAAGGTACTATTGGTGGTGACTCATTTAACTGGTCACAAGGTGTATTTGCTAATAATTACTACTATGTAGTAGCAACAAATGATATTTACTGTGTTGACTACAAGACAAACACAATTAAGTATCAGTATAAGTATGATGAAAACCGTACTACTACTTTTAATATTGGTGGTGAACTTGCTTACGATAGCACAACAGACTATCTATATTGGGGTTCATACAAGCAGAAAAACCTACATGCAGTTAAGCTAAATGATAATGGTGACTTTGATAAGGAAACTTATAAATCTGCTACTATCAGCCAAGAAACTGTATGTGCACCTGTTGTATATAACAACAGAATTTATGTAGCAGGTCAGGGTGGTACTATTGATGTTATCAACGGCAATCCTAATGACAATAACTTTTTAAGCACTATCTATACAACTAACAAAATCGGTATGAAAATTCAGAGTAACCCAATTCTTTCAACAGGTTACGAAGAAGAAACAGGTAATGTTTATATTTATGTTCAGTCATACAATGCACCGGGTAATATTTATTATCTAGAGGATAATGCAAACAGCACTTCCGGTGAACTAAAGCAGTTAAGCAACCTTTCAACAACAAGTACAGCAGCATATGCTTACGAACAGATTGCTATTGATGATGAAGGTCAAATCTACTTCTTTAACGAAGAAGGTTATCTATATTGCTATGGTGAAAAGCATATTCATAACTACACTTATGAAACTCTATTAAACGGTAAACACATTAAGACTTGTGATGGTTGTGGTGAAAGTGAAGAAGAATTCTGTACTTTCGAAAACGACAAGTGTATTTACTGTGGTGTAAAGAGAAGTAATTATATTTATGGTGACATAAACCAAGACGGTGAAGTAACTGTTCAGGATACAACATTACTACAGAAGTATGTTACTAAGTTAGCTGAACTAAATGATGTTCAGAAAGAATGTGCTATGTTTGACCATATGGATAAAATTACTGTAAAATCTGCAACAAAGATTCAGAAGTATATTGCCAATCCGGAACTTGAAACATTAATCGGTGCATCATTCTATATGTATTCAAAATAATTAAATTTATAGGGGTAACTGATACTTCCTTAGGGGAGTATCAGTTATTTCCATATTTACAGTGGAGAAATAATGGAAGAAAAGTTAACTAAAGAAGATTGCATAATTCTTATAAAGAATAAATTTAATGAAAATAATGAATTACCTAAGAAAAGTGACTTTACAGATTGGCAAGTTATGATGATAAAGTCCCACCTAGGTCCATGGCCAAGAGCATTGGAAAAGGCAGGAGTAAAGCCACCTAGGGATGACAAAAAATTATTAGTAAAACAAGAGAAACAAAAAAGAGCAAAGGAAAGAAAAGCTCAGTACAAGAAAAATTGTGAGAAAAATAATGAAGAATAAAAATTCTAATAAAGAAAATAAAACTATGAAAATTAAGAAATTAACTTTGACTATAATGTCAATAATTCTGCTAATTATTATTAGTTGTACAACTTGTTTTGCAACTGACGGTAGTAGTGTTAGTGATGTTTACATATATATTATGTTTATTATTGTTACTGCAGTTGCAGTAGCTGAGGGTGTGTATATTGCATACCTAAAGATTTTTAAATTAAATAAAAAGGAAAAGAAAAATGCAGAGAAAAAGTAAGTTCCTAGTGTTGCCTATTGTTGTTGCAATTTTCCTTTCTATTATAAGTGTAGGTTCGGTTAGTACTTCACTAAAGGGTAGGGAAGAATATAACGCTACAGGAAAGTACCTTGCTAATCAATCCCCAATTGTAGGTTCAATCGGTGGTGAGTGGGAGGTTATCGGTCTTGCCAGGTCTGATTTAAATATAGACAAATCCTACTTTGAAAAATATCAGAATAATGTAGTAAATACTTTGGTGGAGAAGAATGGAGTTTTATCTACTGCAAAATACACAGAGTATTCAAGGGTTATCCTTTCACTAACTTCAATAGGCAGTGATGTTACTAATGTAGGAAGTTATAACCTTTTAAGTTATTTATCTGATTTTAATAAGGTAAAAAGGCAAGGTATCAACGGTCCTATATGGGCATTAATTGCACTTGACAGTAACAATTACGAAATTCCAACAAATGAAAATCCTAGCAACCAAACTACTAGGGAAAATCTAATTGAATATATTATAAGTAAAGAACTAAGTAACGGTGGATGGGCTTTAATCGGTAATACACCTGACCCTGACATTACTGCAATGGCTGTTACTTCTTTGGCTAAGTATTATAATTCTAATGAAGAAGTAAAAAAGTCGGTTGACAGAGGTATTACTGCTTTGACTAAGATGCAAAATTCTTCAGGAGAATTTTCTAGCTTTGGTACAGTGAACAGTGAAAGTACAAGTCAAGTTATTGTGGCACTTTGCTCATTAGGTATTAACCCTGACACAGATAAAAGATTTATTAAGAATGGCAAAAGTCCTGTTGACATTTTGCTTTCTTATTATGTTGGAAATGGTTTTTCCCACACTAAAGGCAGTAACTATAATCAAATGGCTACCGAACAATGTTTTTACGGTTTAGTGGCTTATTATAGGCTATGCAATAACAAGAATTTCTTGTATAATATGACCGATGTGTATGAAAAGCCTTATGACCCTACTGTAACAGAGGCTACAACAACAAAACCTGTTGATACAAAGCCTACTGTTACAAATTCTACTACACATAAAAATACAACTACTAATCCAACTAAAGCAACAAAAAATACTCAGGTAGTTTATACAACAGGTAGTTATAATTCTACAACAGAAAATAAAACTACCCCAACATATAACAACACAAATAATTATCAGCCTAATGATAATTCAGTTAATAGTGTTGTAAATAATAATAGGGATAACAGTAGTAATAGTAGTGAAGAAACAGTAGCAGAAACTACTTCTAATACTGAAAGTACAACAGTGAGCAACACTACAACTTCAACAACAGAAAGTACCACAGTAACTAATAATTCTACTAAAGAAAATAAAACTACTAATGTAATTACAAAGTCAAAGGACTATAAGGATGTGTTTATCAACCTGATTATGATTTTTGTGATAGGTGTTCTTGTGGTGGTTTTAGGTACATTAATTATGATGATTAAGAAGAAACGTGATAAATAATGAAAATGATTAAGAAGATTATACCTTGTGTAATTGTAATGGTGATGATACTTTCTACCGTAACAGTTGCCTATGGTGCTGAAAGTAAAATATATTCTACAAAAGAATTAAAAACTATTTGTGATAATATTATAAATTGGAAAAAGTCTGACCAAAAAGTCAGTAAAGACAGTAATCTTTTTACCGGTGAATACCTAACTTATGCCGGTACTACTAACGGTGACTGGTATCCTATTGCTATGAATAGGCTTGGTTATGATGATGACTATAACGCATATTTAACATCTTTAAAGGACTATGTGGAAAAGTCATACAAAACTCCTCAGAAGTTAAGTAAATATAAGTCAACAGAATGGCACAGAATTACACTTTCTGTTTTAGCTTGTGGTGGTAACCCTACAGACTTTGGCAAAGATAAAGATGGCAACAGTATCAACCTAATTGCTGACGGTACATATAACAGAGATGGACTGGGTAGGCAAGGTATTAACGGTTACATTTGGGCATTAATTGCACTTGACAGTAACAACTATTCTGTACCAAGTAATGCACTTAACAGCAAGGAAAGCATTATTAACAGTATAATCTCAGCTCAAAACAGTGATGGTGGTTGGGCTTTGACAAGTGGTGACTCTGATGTTGACTTAACTGCAATGGCTCTACAGTCCCTTGCTAAAAATCAAGATTATAAAAATGTAAAAGAGTCTATTAACAAGGCACTTAACTACCTTTCAAAAAGTCAAAAGAACAGTGGTGGCTTTACTAGTTGGGGTACTGAAAATGTAGAAAGTTCAAGTCAAGTTGTAATTGCACTTTCTGCACTAAATATTAATGCTCAAACCGATAAAAGGTTTATCAAAGGTAACAACACTTTACTGTCAGCTATAATGAAGTACAAAACTTCCGATGGTGGATTTACTCATTCTTATGTAAATGATAAGGACAATCCTACAGCAGTAGCAGGTAAATCAAATTCAATGGCTAGTGAACAAACTTTACTTGCACTTTCATCATACATTCGTTATGTAAATGGAGAAAAGTCACTTTATGACTTTACCGATACAATTTCTAAGAAAAGTCCTTTGACTGATAAAGATATTGAAAAGATTAATAATTTACCTAAAGATTTAACCACAGAAAACTATGGTGATGTTTTAGCTTTATTGGAAAAGGCACAGTACAGTAAAAATGAAAAGTATGTTTCTACTCTGAAAAATGATAAAGCAGAAATAGAAAAAATACAGGAAAAAATCAACTCAATTAATACTACTATCAATTCACTTTATCCTATTGATAATGTGAAAATCAGTGATAAAGATAAAATTGAAAAGGTAATTGCTGACTACAACAGTTTAAGCCATTATGACAAAACAAAAGTTTCAGGCTTTGATGATACAGAAAGAGCCTTAGCAGTAGTCAGTGAAAAAACAAGAAATATTATAGTTTTTGCAGTACTTACAGTTGTGGCAGTACTACTGATACTATTTGTAGTTTTACGAATCAGAAAAAGAATTAAGAAGAAAAAAGAAATTGATTTTGAGGAAGAATAGTGAAGAAAGATATTCTTGCGATTTTTGCCGGTATAATAGTAGTAATTATCTTAATAATGGGTACAGATTTTCAGTCTGTTGATGAATATTACTTAACCCATGTTGACGATATTAAACCGGATAGCAAAACAGTAACAATGACAATAGAATGTAAAACTGTCTTTGACAATAAGGATAAGCTAGATTCAAACTTAGAAAAGTATATTCCAAAGGATGGCTATATTCTAAAGAAAACTAGGTTTGTGCTTAACCCAAAGGATACTGTTTTTGATATTCTTGACAGAGTAACTCGCTACAAGAAAATCCAAATGGAATATCAGGGTGCTGACCTAAATAAATACGGTAGTGCCTATATTGAGGGTATTAACTACCTTTATGAATATTCTTGTGGAGAATTATCAGGCTGGATGTATAAGGTGAACAATAAGTTTCCTAAGTATGGTTGTTCTAATTACAACCTAAAAGACGGTGATGATATTGTCTGGTCTTATACCTGTGATTTAGGCAGAGATGTTGGTTGTGATTTTGTGGAGGAAAACAATGGAAAGTAACAAGTTAAAAAGTTTTGCCACAATTCATCCGGCAGTTTTAATGGTGTATTTTCTAAGTGAAATTGTAATTTCTATGTTTAGCACAAACCCTATAATTTTAGGTGTAGGGTTAGTTGGTGGACTTTTGTTTTTCCTAATGATTCAAGATATAAAGGTGTTTCTAAAGGATTTGACCTTTTACATTCCTATGTTTCTGTTGATAACAATTATCAATCCATTATTTTCACACAACGGTGTAACACCACTGTTCTTTATGAATGGCAACCCTGTAACTATGGAGGCTATTATTTACGGTATGGATATTGCCCTAATGCTGATGGCAGTTATCTATTGGTGCAAGTGCTATAGCTTAATTATGACTACCGATAAGTTTCTTTATCTTTTCGGTAAGGCTATTCCAAAACTTTCCCTTGTTCTGTCAATGGCACTAAGGTTCATTCCTTTATTTAAAGAAAAGCTACATGAAATCAGAAATGTACAAAGTTCAATAGGTCTGTATGACAGAAAAGGCTTTGTAAACAAGATAACAAGTGAACTAAAGGTGTTTTCTGCACTAATCACTTGGTCACTTGAAAATTCTGTAGAAACTGCCTCATCAATGAAAGCAAGAGGTTATGGACTAAAGGGAAGAACCCACTTTTCTATGTACAAATTTAGGTCAAGGGACTTTATGTATCTACTTGCTATTGTAATTTTCTTTGGCATAGTAATTGTGGGAATGGCTATGGGAGTAACTGACTTTAGCTTTTATCCGGAAATTTCAAATTTTAATTTTGGTATTAGTCAAGTTATTGTATATATTAGTTTTGCTTTATTATCATTTATACCATTTGTATCAGAGGTTTGGGAGGTGATTGTGTGGAAATACTCAGTATCAAAGATTTAACATTTTCTTATCCGAATAAGGAAAACTTTGCACTACAAAATGTGAACCTATCTATTAACAGTGGTGACTTTGTTGTGGTGTGTGGTCAGTCAGGTAGTGGCAAAACTACACTGCTTAGAATGTTAAAAAAAGAAATTGCACCACATGGGGAAAAGCAAGGTGCAGTTTATTATAAGGGTGAAGATGTAGAAAAGCTAGATGATAAAATTTCTGCACAAAAAATCGGCTTTGTATTCCAAAAGCCTGACCAACAAATTGTTACGGATAAGGTGTGGCATGAACTTGCTTTTGGTCTTGAAAGCCTTGGTTATGACTCTGACTATATAAGATTGAGAGTAGGGGAAATGGCAAACTACTTTGGCATTACAAGTCTGTTTAGAAAAAAGACTACTGAACTTTCAGGTGGTCAAAAGCAGTTAATGAACCTTGCCTCAGTTATGGCAATGTCACCTGATGTTATTATTCTTGATGAACCTACTTCTCAGCTTGACCCTATAACTGCCAATGATTTTATTACAACCTTAAAGAAAATCAATGATGAACTTGGACTTACTGTAATTATTATTGAACATAGATTGCAAGAGGTTTTCCCTATTGCCGATAAGGTTGCAGTTATGGAAGATGGCAAGGTGATTTGTTACGATACACCTAGGAATGTGTGTGAAAAGCTCAGTAACCACCCTATGTCACAAGGTTTCCCTTCAGCAGTACGAATTTGGCAAAAGTCCGGCAGTAAAGGTGAATGTCCTTTAACAGTAAAGGAAGGTAGAAATTTTATTAACTTAAATTTCTCTGAAAGAAAATTACCTTTGCGAAATACTATTCCGAATACAGAAGATATTATCACCCTAAAGGATGTATTCTTTAGATATGAAAAAGGTGGAAATGACATTCTTTCCGGTACAAATTTAAGTATCAAAAAAGGTGAACACTTCTGTATTTTAGGTGGTAACGGTTCAGGCAAAACCACAACCTTGAAAATTCTTGCAGGACTTCTAAAGCCATACAGAGGCAAGGTTATAATTGATAACAACAAAATGACTAAGAAAACCACTGTCGATTTTAACCGTCTGGGTGTTGCAATGTTGCCACAAAACCCTGAATCGGTTTTCCTAAAATCCAGGGTAATTGATGACTATACAGAGCTTTGCAAAATTAAGGGAATTGAAAAATCGGATTATGAAGATAAGATAAATTCAGTAGCTGAAAAGTTAGGTATAAAGGACTTATTAGAAAACCATCCTTATGACCTTAGTGGTGGTGAAATTCAGAAATGTGCTTTAGGAAAAGTCTTGATTTCTGAACCGAAAATTCTCTTACTTGATGAGCCTACTAAGGGTGTGGATGCTTACAGTAAACTTTCTTTAAGCAAGATTTTGCAAGAGATTAAGTCTGAGGGTGTGACAATTATTACAGTAACCCATGATGTAGAATTTGCTTCAATAGTGGCAGATAGATGTGGTCTTTTCTTTGATGGGGAAGTGCTGTCCTCACTTGTACCACAAGAATTTTTCTCAAAAAATAATTTCTACACCACAGCATCAAGCAGAATTTCTCGTGATAAATTCGCAAATGCAGTTACTGTTGATGATGTAGTTTCTCTAATTAAGGAGGAACAAAATGGCTAAGAAAATAATTAAACTTTCATTTCTGATAATATTAGTACCACTTGCAGTTATATTAGGTGTGGTGGTTTTTAAGGATAGGTCATATGCATGGGTGTCACTTTGTGTGGCGTTGTTCTCCTTAGTACCACTATTTTTGACTTTTGAAAAAAAGGACACCAACACCACAAAGTTAGTTATCTTAGCTGTAATGATTGCACTTTCAGTAGCCGGTAGATTTCTATTTTCATTTATTCCACATTTTAAGCCTGTAACTGCAATGGTGGTGATAACCGGTATTTATATGGGTTATGAATATGGATTCATTTGTGGTGCATTTACGGCTTTAATTTCTAATTTTATTTTCGGTCAAGGACCATGGACACCATTCCAAATGTTTGCTTGGGGACTGATTGGACTACTTGCAGGGCTACTTGCTAAAGTTCTTCAAAAGAATATTATTATTCTACTTGTTTTCGGTGCATTAGCCGGTGTACTGTTCTCATTTCTTATGGATGTGTGGACAACATTTTGGTATGACGGTACATTTAACTTTTCAAGATTTATTGCAAATATTGTAACTGCAATCCCTGTTACAATCACCTATGCAATTTCAAATGTGGTGTTCCTGTTTGTACTAATAAAACCAATCGGCAAAAAACTTGAGCGTATAAAAATAAAATACGGTCTTTAATTTATCTTTTATTATTTCAAAATTTTATTTTAATCAGGTATGTATAAATTAAATATAGTGATTAAAATAGTAAATAGTAATTGAAATAAAAAAGAATTTAAAATAAATAATAAGAGTACAGTTGAATTGATTTTAATTTCTCAGTTCATCCTGTACTCTTTTTATTTTTTCAATTTTGATTTTGGATAAGATAAATTGGTTTTACAAATTAGGGTTTGTAGAGTTGTTTATGTAATGTAGGTTAATTATATAGTAACCGATTAATTCATCAAATTTATAGTTTTTCCCTCCTTCAGTCGATTTATAAAAGGTAAATTGCCGTTCCATCAATTTACAATCGACAGCTCCCTCGTCTGAGGGAGCCTTTGTCTTTATCACAATTTCTACTAATTTATAAAGTTCGTACTATTTAGAAATTACGTAATAAGTTTAGATTTGTACAGACCTTGTTGCCTCCCTCGCTGAGGGAGGTGGCTTTGCGTATGCAAAGACGGAAGGAGTGATTGGAATTGTAAATTCATTTACAATTTCATATTAGCTGAAACTTTCCTCTATTTCTTACTATAAAATATAATAAGAATTATGAGTTACAGTTGTAGGGTCTTTCAACAAAAGTTTTTGTTCAAAAACTTTTGCATAAGTTCACATTAGCAAATCAAACTTCGCCTATGGCTCGTTTTCTTTGATGTTCACTTAATTGATGTCCCGTTTGAAAATTAACCTTTCTATTTGTATTTTGTCCTTTGTAGATATTATAAATTTATAATCTGCAAATAGGACAATAATCCCATAGGTATCACACTTTCATTACGGGCGAACAGTGTTCGCCCCTACGACTGTAAGCCAAAAGTTTGTTGTAATTTTGTCCTATGTAGTTACCTTAAATTTGTACATATTCGCCAGTCTCCCTTGTGTAAAGGGAGATGTTTTGCAAATGCAAAACAGAGGGATTGTCACGGTAGATTGTGTTCTCTAAATAAGATGTGTACGATTAGATAAAAGTTATCTATAAATATAGGAACGAACAGTGTTCGTTCCCTACATCATATATCGAATAAATCTTATATAATCTAAAGTGCCTACCAAAACAATCCTTCCACCACTTCGTGGTCCCCCTTCCTTTACACAAGGAAGGCTGGATGGTTTCTACTAATTCTAAATATCTACCACATAACAAGGCAAGTTCTAGCACCACAAACCCTAATTTACAGAACCGATTTACCATTACCCACAAACGAAATTAAAAAACTAAAAATTACAAACCAAATCACAAAACAAAAGCTCCCGAAATGGGAGCTTTTTTAGTTATAAAGTAATAGGGAATAGTGAAAAGTATCAATAACCCTATTGTCATAACAAGCCCGGAATGACAGGAGCAGGCATTTGGGATTACAAACAGCCTCCACCAAAGGTGCATTTCCCTTAGCAAGGGAATACCTTATAAATAAGGGGAGCCTTTGTTATTAATGCATAATCTGCATTAACTTATTCAAAATTATTACATTTGCATTGTATGTCGGATTGTAAAAGTATTATCCCTTTCGTATAATATAATTGTAAAAATAAAAGAGTGATTTCAGAATTTAAAATTTAAGGAGAATGATTATGCAGTTGTTTAATGATTTTTGTAACTATACCTTGGACGAAAATGGAGTGCTGAACAGTTTTCAGCTTGATTATCCCGAAAACTACAACTTTGGCTATGATGTTGTGGATAAAATGGGGGAGCTTGCACCAAACGACATTGCTATGGAGTGGACAAACCCCGACCATCTTCACAAGACATTTACCTTTGCCGACATAAAAAGACTTAGCAATAAGGCGGCAAATGCCTTTAAAAATCAGGGTGTTAAAAAGGACGACAGAGTGATTGTAATTCTTAAAAGGAATTATGAATACTGGTACATTGTTCCCGCACTTCACAAGCTGGGCGCTATCGTTATCCCTGCAACAAATATGCTCACCTTTGACGATATCACATACAGAGTTGACACAGCGGATATTCGCTTTGCAGTTTCCACACCTGACGGTGACACAGCGGAAACTTTAGTTAAGGCATCAAAGGAAAGACCGATTCTTGAAAAGGTTTTTGTTGTACGCAGAGATGTGGAGGGCGCTGTTAATTTTACAGATGAAATTGGAAAGGCTGACGACAACTTTGAAAGAGTTGAAACCCTTGCTAAGGAGCCAATGCTCATATACTTTACATCAGGTACAACAGGCTACCCAAAGGCTGTTATGCACGACCACACCTACACACTTTCCCACATAATCACAGCAAAGTTTTGGCAGGATGTAAAGGAAAAGGGACTTCACCTCACAGTTGCGGAAACAGGCTGGGGTAAGGCTTCCTGGGGCAAAATTTACGGTCAATGGCTTTGCGGTTGCGGTGTTATGGTTTACGACTTCGACCATTTCTCACCTGACAAGCTGTTGAGAGTTATGGAAAAGTACAAGGTTACATCTTTCTGCGCACCGCCAACAGTTTACCGCTATTTCATCAAGCGTGGAATGAATAATTACGACCTTTCTTCATTAAAGCACATCACCACAGCAGGCGAGGCACTTAACCCTGTTGTATTCAAAAAGGTTTTTGAGCAGACAGGACTAAGACTTATGGAGGGCTTTGGTCAGACAGAGTCTGTACTAATGCTTGGCAACCTTGTGGGGAGTGAGGAAAAGGTTGGTGCTTTGGGCAAACCAACACCACTTTACAACACAATGATTGTTGACGACAGCGGTAACGAACTGCCTGCAAACGAGGTTGGCGAAATTGTAGTTGCCCCACAGGAAAATCAGCACGGCATCTTTATGGGCTACTGCGGTGACGAAAAGCTGTACGAAAAGGTTTGGAGAAACGGCGTTTATCACACAGGGGACACAGCCTACAAGGACGAGGACGGATATTACTGGTATGTTGGCAGAATTGACGACCTTATCAAGACAAGAGGCTTTAGAGTAGGACCTTTTGAGATAGAAAATGTACTGATGAAGCACCCTGCTGTTATGGAATGTGCAGTTATCGGTGTACCTGACGAGTCAAGAGGTCAGGCAATCAAGGCAACCGTTCACCTGGCAGAGGGCTACACAGAGAGCAGAGAGCTGAAAAGAGAGCTGAAAACCTTTGTAAACAGCCGAGTAGCCTCCTACAAGCACATTCAGCACCTGGAGTTTATTGACGAAATGCCAAAGACAATCAGCGGAAAAATCAAAAGAACAGACATCAGAGAAATCGACAGAAACAAGATTTGCTAATAAAATGCAGAATTTAGATATAACAAAAGCTCCCATAATGGGAGCTTTTTTGTTTCTTATAGGTAGTAATAAAATTAAAAAATTACTTATCTTTCTTAATCATTCTACCGTTAACAAAGACATATTCACTGTCTTTATTTTCGTCCATAAGTTTCTTTTCTTTTTCAATATCTCTTTCTTTAGGAAGTACAACATATTTGTCATCTTTCTTAGTGAAAGAACCAACTGCCTCTTGCAACGGCTTTGAAATAATGGAAACAACAATGTAAGTATAGAATAATGGATAAATAAGTGAAACCAAAATACCTGCAATCAGTAGCCATACATTGCTTGTTAGCATAATTGCAAAGAATGCTACAGCAGTAGGTACTGCAACTGCAAGTAAAGTCAGAACACTTCTTAAAATCTTGCCAAATACTAGGATAAATGAGTTCTTATACACTTGAAGTAGTTTAATATCATATGTAATGTTCATCATAGGAACATAGAACATTGTTGCCACTAACATTGCACTAAAGAATAAGTATAGTGTAAGCAATGCACTGTAGACTGCACTGACAGAAGCCATTGAATAGTAGTAAAGAATTGCGAAAACTGAAAGTGTAACAATAAGGTAAGTGATTATACCGTTAATTAAAAATGTTTTCCAATTATCTTTTACAGAAGTTTTAAATGTATCAAGTACATTAATATCTTCCTTTTCAACAGCGATTTTCCTAATTACCATTACAAGTCCGGCATAAAGAGGATAAGCCGGTATAATTCCTAAAAACCAAACTATTACATTTTGAAAACCAGTTAAGTAACCTATCAAACCAAATATAGCAAAACATATGGTTGAGGGAATAGTATATAAAAGATTTGCAAACATAATTTTTGGGAAATTAGTGAAAAATCTTGCAAAAGCAGAGTTTTTAAAACTTTTCATTCAATCATTCCTTAAAATTTTTCTTTTTTATAGTACCACAACAGTAGTTGAATTTGCAATAAAAAAATCAAAATTGTTATATTCTCTAAAAGAACAGAATGCCTTAAAAACTTAGTGTTTATCACAAAATAACTGAACAAAATTATTAATAATTTTTGAATACTTTTGAACAATTTGCAAATACGTGTAACAGATTGTAAACTAAATTACATATATTTTATAAAAAATATTAGTCAAAACTATTGTATTTTTATAAAAAGTGTGTTAAACTGCACTTGTGAGATTGAGGAGACACTCCTCAAGTTCGTCTTCTGATAAGGCGAAAAATTTTTAAGGACAAAGGTGAAAAAAATGAAAAAAGAAACAGTGAAGAGAATCGTAGTTGCCGGCGTGGCAGGTATGATGGCAGCTACTTGTTTAGCAGGTTGTAACACTTCTAATTCTAACGATAAGGACAGTAGTGGTGCTAAAGGTCAGGTTTATTATCTAAACTTTAAGCCTGAACAGGATCAGGCTTGGCAGAAGTTAGCTAAGGAATACACAAAGGAAACAGGTGTTAAAGTTAAAGTTCAGACTGCTGCCGAAGGTAAGTATGAAGAAACTCTTACATCTGCAATGGATAAGGACAATGCTCCTACACTATTCCAGGTTAACGGTCCTGTTGGTCTAAAGAACTGGAAAGACTATTGTCTAGATCTTAAAGATTCTGACATTTACAAGCAGTTAACAAGCGATACATTTGCACTAAAGGACGGCGACAGTGTACCGGGTATTGCTTATGTTATTGAGTCATATGGTATCATTTACAACAAGACTCTACTTCAGAAGTATTGTGATTCTTCATTTGCTACAGTTAAGAAGATTGAAGACATCAACAGCTTTGATAAGCTAAAGACTGTTGCTGATGAAATTCAGAAGAACAAAGATAAGTTAGGTGTTAAGGGTGCATTCACTTCAGCAGGTATGGATGGCTCATCTGACTGGAGATTTAAGACTCACTTAGCAAATATGCCTATCTACTATGAATACAAGAAAGATAACGTTACTTCTACAGATGCTATCAAGGGTACTTACCTAGATAACTACAAGAAGATTTTCGACCTATATATCACAGATTCAACATGTGCTCCTACTTCTCTTGCTAGCAAGACAGCTACTGACTCAGAAACAGAATTCATTAAGGGTCAGGCAGTATTCTTCCAGAACGGTACTTGGGAATATGACGCTATCAAGAAGGGTGGCATAAAGGACGACGAATTGGGTATGCTACCTATTTACATCGGTGCTGACGGTGAAGAAAATCAGGGTCTATGCACAGGTTCTGAAAACTACTGGTGTGTAAACAACGGCGCTTCTGAAGATGATCAGAAGGCTACTTTAGACTTTATGAACTGGTGTGTAACATCTGACAAGGGTACTTCTGCAATGTCTACCGATATGGGCTTTGTAATCCCATTTAAGGATGCTAAGGAAGCTACAAATCCTCTAGTTAAGATTGCTGACAAGTATGTGGCTGACGGTAAAGAAGCTGTTTCTTGGAACTTTACAACAATGCCTAGTGAAGACTGGAAGAACGGTGTTGGTACAGCTCTAACACAGTATGCTGCCGGTACAGGTAAGTGGGATGACGTTGTTAAGGCTTTCGTTGACGGTTGGAAGACAGAATACGCAAAGGCTAACGGCTAATTTATCCTTTAATTATTAAACTTAGTTAGGGGGCGGATTCGCCCCCTATAATTTTAAATTAAGAAGAAAGGTGAGAAAATGGTAAAGAAACATAAAAAGTATTTTCTGATTTTCGTATTACCAACATTAATTGCCTTTGCTATCGGTTTTATTTATCCCTTCTTTCAGGGCATCTATCTATCATTCTGTAAGTTCCATACAGTAAGTAATGCTAAACTGATTGGTTTTGATAACTATGTAAAAGCATTCCAAAATGAAGCCTTTATGCATTCATTCTGGTTTACAGTTCTATTTGTTATTGTTTCAATAGTTCTCATTAATCTTATTGCTTTTGCAGTTGCATATGTTCTAACCCTTGGTATTAGAGGTTCTAATATCTTTAGAACAGTGTTCTTTGTTCCTAACCTAATTGGTGGTATCATCCTTGGTTACATTTGGAAACTTATTTTTGATGGTATCCTACATAACTATGGTACTAACTTAGCACTTAATAGTACTTATGGTTTTTGGGGACTTGTAATTCTGATGTGTTGGCAACAAGCAGGTTATATGATGATTATTTATATTGCCGGCTTCCAAAGTGTTCCTAGTGACCTTTATGAAGCAGCAAAGATTGACGGTGCTAACAGAAGACAACTTCTTACTAAGGTTACTATTCCTATGATGGCACCATCAATTACAATTTGTACATTCCTAACACTAACAAATTCATTTAAGTTATTTGACCAGAACCTTGCTCTAACAGCAGGTGCTCCGGGTGTAGTAACTGACGGTGGTGTAACCATTAAGCAAACGGAAATGATGGCACTTAATATTTACAACACCTTCTATTCAAATGCTAACTCTCGTGGTGTTGGTCAAGCAGAGGCAGTTATCTTCTTCGTAATTGTTGTTGTAATTGCTCTTGCTCAGCTATACTTCACTAGAAAGAGGGAGGTGCAGCAGTAATGGCAAAGGTTAAACCTAAAGAAAAACAACCTAAGAAAAAGCAAACTTTAGGTATGAAAATTTTGACAGTAGTATTTTCTGTTATTTCAATTTTCTATGTGTCACCACTATTTATTGTTTTGATGAACTCTTTTAAGTTTAAGACAGATATTAGTGACAACCCATTTGCCTTTCCAAATGCCGAAACTTTCTATGGTTTCCAAAACTACATAAAAGGTATGACATTTGGTAACTTCTCTTTCTGGAAAGTTGTTTTAACAAGTTTATTTATCACTATCGGTGGTGTATTCCTAATCCTACTTTGTACATCAATGACTGCATGGTATGTTACAAGAGTTAACTCAAAGATTTGTAAGATTATTTACTACTTCTGTGTATTCTCAATGGTTGTACCATTCCAGATGGTTATGTACACTCTTTCAAAGACTGCTGATAAGCTACACCTAAATTCACCTGTTGGTATTTTGGTAGTTTATTTGGGCTTTGGTGCAGGTCTTGCAATTTTTATGTTCTCCGGCTTCGTAAAGGGTATTCCTATTGAAGTTGAAGAAGCTGCAAGTGTTGACGGTGCAGGACCTCTAAGAACATATTTCGGTGTTGTTGTTCCTATTATGAAGCCAACAATTATTTCTGTTGGTATTCTGGAAACAATGTGGATTTGGAACGACTACCTACTACCATACCTAATCTTTAGTGGTACAAACTATAGAACAATTCCTATTCATATTCAGTACCTAAACGGTAGTTACGGACAAACGGATATGGGTGCTATTATGGCCCTTATCATTGTAAGTATCTTGCCTATCATCATCTTCTACTTCGCTTGTCAGAAGTATATTATCGAAGGTGTTGTTGCCGGTGCTGTTAAGGGATAATTCTCAAATAATGCTCATTTATAATTATATGTTAATTATAAAATTAACAGTTACAGACCCTCATTTGAGGGTCTGTTTTCCTTTTGTTATTATTTAGTTTTTAGTTATAAATTAGTTTTTATAATTTTGTTTCTGCGTAAAGGTTGGGTAGATAAATTTAGGTTTGTGGGGATGATTATGTAATGTAGATAAATTAGATAATAACCGATTAATTCATCTAATTTATAGTTTTTCCCTCCTTCAGTCATTCTTTAAAAGGTGAATTGCTCTGCAATTCACGAATGACAGCTCCCTCGTCTGAGGGAGCCAGACACAGTTTCTGCAAATCAATAAGTATGTACATATTTTCAAAATTGTACATACTTTGTTGCCTCCCTCGCTGAGGGAGGTGGCTTTGCGTATGCAAAGACGGAAGGAGTGATTGATATTTTAAACTTGTTTAAAATATCATCATAGATGAAAGTTCCCTTTATTTTTAACTATTAAATGTAATAAGAATTATGAGTTACAGTTGTAGGGTCCAACATTGTTGGACCGTTACAAACTATCCTAAATAAAGGTATTATGTCCTATGCAGATATTATAAATTTATATTCTGTAAATAGGACAATAATCCCATAGATATCACACTTTTTAACTGGCGAACAGTGTTCGCCCCTACGACTGTAAGCCATAATATACTATAAAAATCAGTATTGTTTATGCTACAAAATATTGTTGTATTATGAATTGTGCAATAACTTGGTATACAAGAGAGAAAGGACATAGTATACACTTTTTATAATTTGCAACATCACCACAAACCCTAATTTATTAATTTTTTCTTAACCTACTGACAAAATTGAAAACCCCTAATTGACAAAAAGATTTATACACTAGGACAAACAAAATTGAAAAGTTAAATTTACAAAGTACAATTCAAAATATTTAATGTGCAAAAAAATCTCCATCATTGATGGAGATTTTGAAATATGCTAAAATATAAATTAAGTGTATATAAAAAGCCCACAAATTTTTGAATTAGTAGGCTTAGTAAAAACTTTATTATATTTTATGCCATTTGGAAGTCACGAATGTAACTGTCAATAGACTTTCTGATAACTTCCTTTGCATCTTCACAACCGTTAATTTCTGTAACAGTAGTAACCTTATCATTTTCAAGGGTTTTATAAACCTGGAAGAAATGTCTGATTTCTTCAAAATAATGAGTAGGTAGGTCAGAAATATCACTGTAACCGTTGTAGTTAGGGTCATTAACCGGAACTGCAATGATTTTTTCATCATTGTGGTTATCATCAATCATAGTCAGTACACCGATTGGTTTACATTCAACCAGTGTCATAGGCTGAATAGTTTCACTACATAATACAAGTACATCAAGTGGGTCACCGTCATCTGCATATGTACGAGGAATAAAGCCATAGTTAGCCGGATAGTGGGTGGATGTAAAAAGCACTCTGTCCAATTTTAGTAATCCTGTTTCTTTGTCTAATTCGTATTTGTTCTTGCCACCCTTAGAAATTTCAATAACTGCATAAAACTTGTCTGTTGTAATTCTTTTTGGGGAAATATCGTGCCAAATATTCATTTATTATCATTCCTTTCCTTATTTGATAACTATATTTTATTTTAAATTTCACCTATTGTCAATACGATTTTACCTATTGACAATACTTTTTCTTACAATTTTGTAATAGAAGTATTTTTGCCTATGTGTTATTATTATTTGGGGTGATTAAATGAATGTTTTTCTACTTGAAGATGATGAGGCTATTGGTATTGGACTAAAGTATTCTCTTGAAAATGAGGGCTATACTGTAACCATTGCAACCAGTGTAAAGTCAGCTTTTGAAATTATAAATAAAGAGAAATTTGCATTATATATTCTTGACTTAACTTTACCTGACGGAAGTGGTTATGATGTTTGTAAAAAGATAAAGTCAATCGGTGACTTTCCGGTAATTTTCCTTACTGCTTATGATGATGAAGTTAATGTGGTTATGGGACTTGAACTTGGTGCTGATGACTATATTTCTAAACCATTTAGAGTTAAGGAACTTATTGCAAGAATTAAAAGTGTCCTTAGACGATACAATAGGGAAAATAAAGGTATCATAAAAATTGGAAATGTACTTATAAATACAAACAAAGCAACAGTTTTCAAGAATGGTCAGGAAGTTATTTTAACTGCTATGGAGTATAAGCTATTCTTAATTTTGCTTAATAATCGTGGTAATATTCTTTCTCGTAATAAACTGTTGGAATATATTTGGGATGTTGAGGGTGATTTTGTAAATGACAACACTCTTACTGTTTATATTAAAAGATTAAGAGATAAAATTGAGGATGACCCATCAGCCCCTATGATTATCAAGACAATTCGTGGATTAGGATATGTGATTGAAAATGATAAATAAAGATATAAAGATTATTGCTTTAATGGGCTTTTTAGGAACAATAGTTGCAACTGTAGTGGCACTATTCTTTAATGTAGTATGTTCTGTAGTTACCTTTTTGTTAGGTGCAATTTTGACCTTAACATTTTATATCGTTACCAAAAAAAGATACAAGAAAATCGCCGATTTAAATAACTACCTTTCACTTGTATGTGCCGGTAATTATCTTATTGATATTAAGGATAATACTGAGGGTGAACTGTCTATCCTAAAGAATAATTTGTACAAGGTTATTGTGTTACTTCGTTCAAAGAATGAACTGCTTGAAAAAGACAAAATCTATCTTGCAGATTCTTTAGCCGATATTTCCCATCAGTTAAAAACACCACTAACCTCACTTACGGTTATGGTTGATTTGTTGAAAGATGAAAAGAATATTGATAAGCAAAAGGAGTTTATCTCTATAGTAGAAATTCAGATTAGCAAGATAAAATGGTTAGTAGAGAATCTCCTTAAACTTTCAAAGTTAGATGCCGGTACAATTAAGTTTAAGAAAGAAAAAATTGATGTTTTATCGGTAATTACAAAAAGCCTAAGTCCATTCCTTGTACAAATGGAAATGAAGAATATTTCACTTGAAACTACTATTAATGACTTTTCCTTTACAGGTGACTTAAACTGGACAAGTGAGGCAGTGGAAAATATTATAAAAAATTGTATTGAACATACTGCCGATAATGGAAAGCTAAATATAGAAACAGGTGTAACTAATATTTACAGTTACATAAAAATTACTGACAACGGTTGTGGCATTAAGAAAAAGGACTTGCCACATATTTTTGAAAGATTTTATCAAGGAGAGAATTCTTCTAAAGAAAGTGTAGGTATTGGACTTGCACTTGCCAAGACAATTATAGATAATCAAGGTGGCTCAATAGAAGTTACCAGTGAAGAAAATGTAGGAACAGAATTTATTATTAAATTTAACAAAATGGTTGTGTGACGAATTTGTAATATTAAAGTCACCTTAATGTAAGTTTCCTTTGATATGATATAGTCAAAGTTAGGGAGGAAAATTTATGAACATACTTGAAGTTAAAAATTTATCAAAAATTTACGGAAAAGGTGACACACTTGTAAAAGCAGTTGATGATGTTTCTTTTACTGTTGAGCAAGGTGAGTTTGTTGCAATTATCGGACCATCAGGTTCAGGTAAATCAACTTTGCTACATATAATCGGTGGTGTAGATACACCAACAACCGGTAATGTAATTATTGACGGTACTGATATTACAAAGTTAAAAGAAAGTCCTTTGTCAATTTTCAGAAGAAGACAAATCGGTCTTGTATATCAGTTTTACAACCTAATACCAATCTTAACAGTTGAAGAAAATTTAACTTTGCCACTATTATTAGATGGCAGAAAGCCTAACAAAGAACAGATTGATTACTTAGTAAGTAACCTTGGCTTAGGTGACAGACTAAAGCACTTGCCAAACCAGCTTTCAGGTGGTCAACAACAGAGAGTTTCTATCGGCAGAGCATTGGCTAACAATCCTGCACTTTTACTTGCCGATGAACCTACAGGTAACCTTGACAGTGAAAACAGTAAGGAAATTGTTGCTTTACTTCGCAAGTTTAACAGAGAGCATAACCAAACAGTAATTATGATTACTCATGACGAAAGAATTGCTCAGTCTGCTGACAGAATTATTGCTATTGAAGATGGTAAGATTGTTAAGGATGAGGTGAGTAAAGGTTGAATATTGTAAGAACATTAACTTTGCGTCACCTAAAAGAAAATAAAGGCAGAACAGTTGTCACTATCTTAGGTATCATTGTTGCAGTTGCAATGATTACAGCAGTATTTGTTGGTATGTCCTCATTACTTAATGTTACAGGACAAGCAATGAGAAATGACACAGGTAACTATGAATTTCAGGCATATGTAAATGATAGTAGTATTGAAAAACTTAAAAAAGACAGTAGAGTAAAAACAGTTGGTATTGGAGTAAATAGTGAAAATACTAACGACCACAGAGAGGTTTGTTCACCGGCAGGACATAATTCTTCTATATATACTACAACTTATGTAGCAGGTGATGAAAACTATTTTAAGCAATTTATTGTTTCTAAATATGAGGGGACTTTACCTAAAAACGAAAATGAAATTGCAGTTGATAAGGCTTATTTTGATCTTGTTAACGATGATACTAACAGTGAAATACATTGGAAGGTTGGAGATAAAGTAAAGCTGGACTATGGCAATTACTATAACAAAAAAGAAGATTACGAAACCAGTATTGATGAAGACGGTACAAAATACAGAAAAGCCGGTTCAAAGTATGTTACAGTAACTGCAATTCTTGACTATAACTCACCAACTCCAATGATTATAACCGGATGGGACAAAAATTGTACTGTTGATATTAAACCGGTATATGTAAAACTAAAAGAGGTTGGTTTTAATACTCGTGACAAAATTAAAAGTATAGCTAAGGATTGTGGCATTGATAAATATAGCTTTGAATATAACGGTGAATATATTTTATGTCAGGGCGACCTTACTTTTATTGACCAATACAAAGATATGATACCTTTGATTGGTGCTGTTTTGGCTATAATTATTGTTGCATCTGTTATGCTGATTTATAACGCTTTTTCAATGTCACTGACAGGCAGAATCAGATACTTAGGAATGTTGGCAAGTGTTGGTGCTACCAGAAAGCAAAAGAGAAATTCAGTATATTTTGAGGGTGCTTTCCTAGGAATGATTGCAATTCCTTTAGGTATTTTCTTCGGTATTATCGGTATTGATATTACTTTAAATGTAGTTATAAATAGACTGGCTGATGCCAATGCATTGTCTGGTATGGATAAAATTGATTCTATTTTATCAGTACCGGTTTGGAGTATTATTTCGATAATTGTATTTAGTATTATTACAATCTTTATTTCTGCATATATTCCGGCCAGAAAGTCCTCAAAGATTAGTCCTATTGATGCAATCAGACAGAATGACTCAATTAAGCTAAAGGCAAGAACTTTAAAGTCATCAAAATTAATCAGAAAAGTATTTGGTTATGAGGGTGAAATTGCCAACAAAAACCTAAAGAGAAACGGCAAAAAGTCAAGATTGATTATTGTATCTATTACAGTTTCTATTATTTTATTCTTGTCAGTAAATACTTTTTGTAATTTGTTTAGTATGAGTGCAAGTATTGATAAAACAGCATATCAGGTTCAAGCCTCTTGTGAATATGATAAGCTAGACCAATTTAATGAAAAATTAAGCCAAATTAAAAATATAGATAAAATCTATATGATTAATAAAGATGTATATGGTTTCCAGAAAGTCAACGGCTTTAAGCAAGATATCTATAATCATATTACACCAAAATACAAAGATAAATACGGTGATGATATAGCAATTTGTATGCACATTATTGATGATGATACATTTAATAAAATTTGTAAAGATAACAACATAGATACTAAGAATTATTATGATGGAAAAACAACAAAAATGGTTCTTGTAAATAGTGTTGGTGATAAATCAAATGAGGACCCCGTATTAACAGATGATATTAAGAATAAAAATCTTAAATCTCAAGCAATAACCACATTTGAATCTACCATAATTGATTATAGTGAAGATGATGAATACGGTGACAGTGTAGTTATCGGTGATTTTATCAAGTATGATGAGGATAACCCTGTTTTCAAACTTGATAACTATGAAGATTTAACAGGTTTTATCCCTATTAGTCAGTATGTTAACAGTAAGAATTTAACCGGAGATAATGTACAAATTGAGTACGGTATTGAAACCAAAGAACATGAGCAAGTATCTGATGATATAAATGATATTCCGGGTAAATGTGGAAAGCTATATGTATATGATGTTCAAGCTAGTAGAGAATCTGCAAATTCAATCATATTTACAGTCAGAGTATTTGTATATGGCTTCATTACACTAATCACTTTAATTACAATCTTCAATATAATTAACACAATATCAACCGGTATTGCAATGAGAAAAAGAGAATTTGCAATGCTCCGTTCAGTTGGTGTTTCTAAGAAAGGCTTTTACAAAATCGTCTGCTTAGAAAGCGTTTTGTATGGATTAAAGTCACTAATTATCGGTTTACCACTTAGCTTTGTAATTAGCTATGGTATGAATAAGGCTTTAGGCTCAAGTGCTTATCCATTTACTTTTGATTATAAGATGTATCTAATAGTTATTGTGGCAGTATTCTTAATTGTGGGACTTACAATGTTCTATGCAGTTAACAAAATTAAGAAAGGCTCAATAATTGAAGCACTAAAGGAAGATATAGATTAATTTTTATAAATGAAAATCTAAATTTTCTAAAAAGCTATTGTGCTTATTAAAAATTATACAGGCATTTAAAATTAAACCGGTATTAATTAAAATTTAATTGGCTTAAAAATTAAATTTGCATAAAATCAAATTAGCATAAACATAATTAATTAAGCATAAAAATTAAATTAACTTAAGCAAAATTAGATTGGCTTAAAAATTAAACTAGCTTACAACAATTGATTTGTTTCATTATTCCCAAATCCCAAAACACCCTATGGTATTTCCTACCATAGGGTGTCGCCTTTTGTGTTTGTTTTTGATTGTGGTTTTAATATTTTAGTGTTATAAATTAGTTTTTTAATTTTGATTGTGCAAATCTAAAAATAATTTAACAAAATTGAAAAAATAAAAATACAAAAGAAAAGACCTAACTTTCGTTAGGTCTGATTTAAAAATTAATCTTCTCTATATTCTTTTTTTAGGCAACCGTTTTTGATGATTTTTAGCTTTTTGTTTAAAATCTTAATAGCCTCGTCGGTATCTATATCCATAAACAAAACATCAAAAATTGCATTTTTAGAAATAGACATTAGCATTTCAAATAGAATTCTAATATCTTCCGGAGAATTATCAAAAGAAAATTTCCTTGTGTCTATATTAGGTATAAGTTCATTAAAGTAGGTGATAGACCTTTCACAAATTCTATCAAGAATAGACTTTGCGTTTACAGATACACCGGGTACAAATTTCTGCATTTGGCTTTTTGCTTTAGGTTGGCTAACTTTGGTGAAATGCTGGGACATAACCTCTTCCATTGTAGCGAAAAGGTCGCCCTTGTATTTAACAAGAGTATTTGTAAAACATTCTTTGATGCTGTCCATTATTCTATCTGCGAAAATATCGTAAAGGTCACCCTTATCATCAAAATATTGATAAAAACTGCCCCTAGAAATATTTGCCTCTTTAATAATACTGTTGATGCTTATTTTATCAAGTGGCACTCTGTCAAATTCCGTTTTTATGGCCTGGTAAATTCGTTCTCTTTTTGTTTCAGGTAGATTGTAAAATGTCTGCTTAATCATAATATCTTATCTCCTTTAAAAAAGTACTGCAACTTATATGACAACCTGTCATAATAATACTATTTCCATCTGAAAATGTCAAGAAAAATGTTTATATATCAAAGTACCTACTAATGATTATTTACACATCAACTAATTTAGCATAGCATAGTAAATTAGTTCAATAAATTTTTTCAATTTTGTCTGTGGGTAAAGATTAGTTTGATAAATTAGGGTTTGTGGTGCTAGAACTTGCCTTGTTATGTGGTAGATATTTAGAATTAGTAGAGACTAACCAGCCTTCCTTGTGTAAAGGAAGGGGGACCACGAAGTGGTGGAAGGATTGTTTTGGTAGGCACTTTAGATTATATAAGATTTATTCGATATATGATGTAGGGAACGAACACTGTTCGTTCCTATATTTATAGATAACTCTTATCTAATCGTACACATTTTATCTAGAGAACACTATCTACTAAACAATCCCTCAGTCGCTCTTTAAGAGTAAATTGTCATTCTTCCAATTTACGAGCGACAGCTCCCTTTACACAAGGGAGCCTTATTTGCTAAAATCTAACACTTTGCATTTAGCTCTACAAACCCAAATTTGCAAAACTAATTTATCGTAACGCAGAAACAAAATTGAAAACCCAAAATTATCAATCTAAACTTAAGAGTTAACGGTAAAGGGAAAAGAAAGAAGTCAAAACAAATTGCTTTGACTTCTTCTATAACAATATTATAAATTTATCACATATAATTTCTATAACAACATAATAAATCTTTAATAAATAACAACTCTATCACAATATAATTTTTGAAATTATATAACAAAAACGAAAGGCCTTAAAATTGAAATAATAAAATTACTTATCTTCAGCTTCGTTTCTGTTGATAGCATTTAGCACACCTAAGATTGAGCTATAGTTAACATTGTGGTCAATGCCAACACCAAAGATTCTCTTGTTTTCAGGTGTTTCAAGTTCAATGTAAGAAACAGCCTGAGAGTCACTACCTTCACTAATAGCGTGTTGGCTATATGAACGGAATTTATATTGATCAATGCCAATCTTCTTTATAGCGTTGAAGAATGCATCAATAGGACCGTTACCAACACCGGTTGTGTTTCTCTTATCAGTACCGTCAATTACAATAGTACCCTTAAAGTGAACATATTCCTTGCCGTTTTCACTTTCTTCAAAGATACGGCTGTTTTCAATAACATACTTCTGTGGGTGTTCCAGATAGTTATCCTTAAATACTTCAAATAGTTCCTTTGGTACAAGTTCTCTGCCTAGTTCATCACACTTAACCTGAACTAATGCACCAAATTCAGGATGCATTTTCTTTGGTAGTTCATAGCCGAAGTTGTGTTCCATAACATAAGCTGCACCACCCTTACCACTCTGTGAGTTAATACGAATGATAGGCTCATACTGTCTGCCAACATCAGCAGGGTCAATTGGAATATATGGTACTTCCCAGTAGTCTGAGTTAGTGTCCTTGCAGTACTTAACACCTTTGTTGATAGCATCCTGATGGCTACCTGAGAATGCAGTAAATACTAGTTCACCAATATAAGGCTGTCTTTCACCAATCTTCATATTAGTGCATCTTTCAAAGATTTCCTTTAGCTTTGGTAGGTTAGAGAAATCAAGTTCAGGGTTAACACCCTGTGTGTACATATTTAGACCAACAGTAACAATGTCTAAGTTACCTGTTCTTTCACCGTTGCCGAATAGTGTACCTTCAACTCTCTCAGCACCTGCTAGTAAAGCAAGTTCTGTTGCAGCAACACCTGTACCTCTGTCGTTATGAGGATGAACTGAGATAATAGCACTTTCTCTGTTCTTTAGGTGCTTGATAAAGTATTCAATCTGATCGGCATATGTGTTAGGTGTACACATTTCTACTGTGTTAGGTAGGTTTAGAATAATAGGATTTTCAGGTGTACATTCAAGTTCATCCATAACCTTTTCACAGATTTTAACTGCATTGTCCATTTCTGTGCCACTAAAGCTTTCAGGACTGTATTCAAATCTAATATTTGTGTCACCGTCATAGTTGTCTGTTAGTTCTTTAATTAACTTTGCACCTTCAACAGCAATGTCGATGATACCGTCCATATCTTTCTTAAATACAACTTTTCTCTGTAAAGTAGAAGTTGAATTGTAGAAGTGAACAATAACATTCTTAGCACCCTTAATAGCCTCGAATGTCTTTTTGATTAGGTGTTCTCTTGCTTGTACAAGAACCTGAATTGTAACATCATCAGGAATATGGTTGCCCTCAATTAGTTCTCTACAGATTTCATATTCTGTTTCTGATGCTGATGGGAAACCGATTTCAATTTCTTTGAAACCCATATCACATAGTGCATGGAAGAATTCCAGCTTTTCTTCTAGGTTCATAGGGTCAATCAGTGCCTGGTTGCCGTCTCTTAGGTCAACACTACACCATGTTGGAGCTTTTGTAATTACTTTTGTAGGCCATTCTCTGTCCGGTAAATCAATCTGCTTAAAAGGAATATACTTTTTGTATCCTTCTTTCATAGGAAAAACCTCCTTGTCTTTCGTAAAAAATAATACATAAAATACATAAAAAAACGCCCCTAAAAATAGGGACGAACAAATTATCCGTGGTACCACCCAAGTTTAAGCATATGTCACCATATACTCCTTAAGAACTTCCAACAAAGTTCTGACCAATAACGAGGTCTGCCGTCTTGCCCTTATAAGACAAGAAACTCCGGGATGAGTTATACATATAAGTTTTGACACTGTTTTACACCAACCAACAGCTCTCTTCGCTCTAAAACAAATATCTTTTTCCCTTCACAGTTTTTAAGGGTTATTTTTTTGTGTAATACTATTATATTAACAGGGAATAGGAATGTCAAGACTTTTATAAATAATATTCTATCTTTATCTATATTTTTTGTAGTAAAATCCCCTGTATGTTGAAAAGCTACAAAAACCAATAAAATACATTAATATATGTTTTAATATTCTAAATGTTGACATATACACAAAATAGCAATACAATGTAAACAAATATGTTTTATCAATGTAGTAAAATTATAAATAGTTCAAATATAAAAGTGACCCGGAATTATGTATAAATTTTTTACATAAATCTTAAGTTATATTGACTATTGTTACAATGATGAGATTTTCTAAAAAAAATTTAAAAAATATGTAACCTTTTTTGTACTTGAAAAGTGTTATAAGTAAGAGAGGGTAAAAAAGTTGGAAGAGATATTGGATGTTGAGAGCTTTGTCACCAAAGCTGTTAATGAATATTCCGGTACAATATATAAGGTCGCTTTCCATATTACCTGCAACAAGGATGATGCCTATGATGTGTGTCAGGATGTTTTCCTAAGATTGTTCAACAATTTTGAAAAGATTAGGGATGATGAACACCTAAAGGCGTGGCTTATCCGAGTTGCAGTAAATTGTGCAAAAAGCTATTGTACGAAAGGATTTAAGAAAAATACAGTTTCTATTGATGATGTTAATGAAAATGAGTTAATAGCTAAAAAGAAGGAAGATAATACTATAGATAAGGTTCTTAAATTACCGGAAAAGTATCGTGTAGTTATTCATCTTTTCTATTATCAAGAAATGAGTATTGAAGAAATATCCGATACTTTACAGATTGGTAAATCAGCAGTTAAAACAAGATTATCAAGAGGAAGAAAACTGTTAGAAAAAATTATTAGAGAGGAGGAAGCCTTAGGTGGATAAATTTGATTTTGATTTGTACAAAAAACAAACCGATGAAATTGACTTAACAGACAAGCAAAAGCAAGACTTAATCAGTAATATCCTTGATAAGGAGAAAAGAGAAAACTTAAAAGTTATTGATTTCCCTACAGAAAAACCTAAAGTTTATAAATACAAGAACCTACTGACTATTGCTGCCGGCTTTGTTATTATTATTTCCATTGCTTTCTTAACAAACTTAGTGCCTGGTTTTCTTTCTTCTCAAAAGATGGATGACTTTTCCCTTGTAAATTCACTTAGTGATAAAGACAAAAAAAGTATTCAAAAGGAAATTGTAGTTGAATTTAAGGACAAAAAGTCCGGTAAAAAACATGAGGTAAAAAGTAAACCACTTGACCTACAACTTAAGGGTAAACACATAACAAGTGTTGATGTTTATTCAGCAGGTAATAACTATATTGTGTTAAATAGTTATAGCAGTGGTACTGCTTATGCTGAGGCTAGTACTTCTTATAGCAATATTAATTATAGCGATATTGATTTCTTAGGTTGGATGCCATCAGAAGAAAATATTGCAACTCTTAAGGGTTTGGCTTCTCAGTCAACAGCAGATGAATATTATAAATATATGTACGATACAATTTATATGACAATCTATTTTTCAAATGGTGATACTGTAAAACAAAAGTTGGTTGTTTCTTATGATGACAACTACAACTACACTATTGAATAAAGAAAAAAGAAAATTATAATTTTTTGCTCTGCCTTTGGTGGAGCTTTTTTGTGCAAAAAAATTCTCAAAATTATGTAACCTTTTGTACATTTGATAAGTGTTATATATGAAAGGATATTTTTTAATACAAGAAAGGATGATAAAAATGAAAAAAACTAACAAAATTATTGCTTTAGTTCTTGCAGTTATTACACTGCTTAGTGTAGTGTGTGTTGTACCTGTTACTGCAAGTGCGAAAGTAACAAATGTAGTTTCTTCTTCAGCTAAATCACCTACAAGTGGTAAGTGGGGGAAGAATGCAAAGTGGAAACTTAATTCAAAGGGTGTGCTTACTATCTCAGGTAAGGGTACATTGAAAATTGAAGAGTTAAGTGAGTCAGTTGCAAGAAAAGTTAAAGAAATCAAAATTAACGATGGTATTACAAAAGTGGATTTTTCAGCATTATTCTTTGTTAATGATGCAAGAAAAGTTACACTAAACAAAACCATCACAAGTATTGACAGAGGGGTATTTAACTATTTTGATAATATTACTTCTGTTAATGTACCTAGTGGTAACAAGAAGTATTCTTCAGTAGCAGGTGTTCTTTATTCAAAGGATAAGAAAAAACTTATTTTCTATCCAAGAGGAAAGAAAGGTACAAAGTACACAATTCCATATGGTACAAAGGCAATTGGAAAATACGCATTTGATAAGTCACAATATTTAAAGAGTGTAACAATTCCATCAACAGTTACAAGTATAGAAGAAGGTGCATTTTTCCGTTGTGAAAAAATGAAGAAAATCACTATCCCAAGTTCTGTAAAAAGAATGGGAAATCTGGCATATGGTTTCTATGTTACTTATGACGAAGACTTAAATATATACATAGAACCAATAAAAGGATGTACTATTTATGGAAAAGCAGGAAGTGCTGCACATAGATACAGCAGAAACTTTGGTGTTAAGTTTAAGAAAAATTAAGTAGGGAGGTAGTGTGTTATGACAAAGTTAAAAAGAAGTATATCTATACTGTTAATGATTTTAACACTTTCAAGTGTATTTAGTATGAATCTGATAAGTGCCTCAGCAAGTACAAACGGTAATTCTCCTTCATCAGGTTTACTATATGAAGATATAGATATGAGTGATGGAATTAAGTATGTTAAGGTAAATTGGTCATATGACGGTAACGGTACATTGACATTTACAGGCGATGGCAAAGTTATTAACTATTATGATGAACTAAATCCTGATAGCCTGTATAAAGAGATTAAAAGTATCGGTAAGTATGTAAAGCATATAAAACTGGCAGAAGGTATTACCGGTATTGAACTTCCACTAAAGAATTTACCTAAGATTGAAACTATTGATTTTTCAAGTAGTGTTAAATATATTGACACTTATGTTTTTCAAGATTGTAAAACAATAAAGAGTGTAACTTTACCTGAAAAGATAACAAGAATTGATGACAATTCCTTTAATGGTTGTTCTAACTTAATTACTGTAAATCTACCTAGTACACTAAAATCAATTGGTTGGAGAGCATTTAGTGATTGTAAAAAGCTAAAGAATATTACTATTCCTGAAAGTGTAACTAAGATTGATGATAGTGCTTTTTCAGGATGTGAAAGTCTAACTACAATTACACTACCTGAAAAGGTTGATGTAATTTCCAATTGGTTATTTGATGGTTGTAAGAACCTAAAGACTATTAATTATTCAAAGAACCTTCGTGTTATCGGTTCAGGTGCTTTTACAGATTGTAAAAGTCTGGAGTCATTTACATTCCCTTCATATATGAATATTATTCAGAAAGATACTTTTTCAGGTTGTACAAACCTAAAGAAAATTACAATCCCTAAGAATGTTACAAAGATTGCACAAAGTGCCTTTGAAGGCTGTGTTAACCTAACTTCTGTAAAACTTTCAAGTGATACAACTGCAATTGGTACAAAGGCTTTTAAGGATTGTACAGGTTTAACTTCTTTCACTATTCCTAATAAGGTAACTTTAATTAGACAACAAGCCTTTGATGGTTGTAAGAATATAAAGACATTTAACATTTCTAAAAATGTTAATGAAATCGGAAAAAATGTTTTTATCAATTGTACAAATCTAAAGAGTATTAATGTGGATAAAAATAATAAGAAATATGCAACAGTAAACGGTTCTCTTTATAATAAGAAAAAGAATAATCTTATTGCTTATCCCGGTGGCAGAACATCATCATACAAAGTTTCTAAGGGTACTGAGTACATTGGAAATCAGTCCTTTTCCGGTGCTACAGTAAAGAAAGTTGTTCTTCCTAATACAGTAAAGAATATTGGCTATAAAGCATTTGAAAATTGTAAGAACCTTAACAATATCACTATTCCAAGTTCTGTAAGTTTTATTGATGCAAAGGCTTTTGACAACACAAAGTACTACAATACTTCAAAGCATTGGTACAAAGGTCAGCTATATGTTGCTAATTGTGTAGTTGACAGTAAAACAAATATTAAGTCTGCTAACCTAAAGTCCGGTACTAGACTAATTGCAAAAGAGGCTTATTATAACAGAAAAAATCTAAAATATGTTAAGCTATCTAACAAACTTCAGTATATTAATGACAGAGCATTCCTAAACTGCAACAAGGTTAAAAGTGCAGTATTGCCTAAGTCAATTAAATATGTTGGCAAAAAGGCTATTGGCTACAAAATAACTACTGTTTATGCTGATGTAGATTCTTTCCTTGAATACTATCAAAAAATGATTCTTGCAAGAGATGACTTTACTTTATATGTATATAAAAATACTGCAGGTAATAGATATGCTAAGGGTAATGCCTTTAACTATAAGGTAATCAAATAAACTGAATATATTTTATTGCACTTCTGATTTAGCTATGGTTAAGTCAGAAGTGCATTTTTTATAAAGAAAGAAAAATAAATATGGGAATTATATATAAAAATGAAAAAACATTGTAAAAAAATAAAATATATTGTATAATAGTATTGAAAATTTTTATACAAAGGTGGTATTTTATGGAACTAAATAACGAGCCTATCTATAAGGCAAGTCAATCAAAAGTTTCTACAGTAGTTGCCTACCTAATAGGTGCTAAAGAAGATATGTTTAGTTACTATTCAGGTGACAGTATGGACATTATTGAGAAACTAAAGAAAAATGATGATGCAATTATTTTAAGGTCACTATGTAATATTCGTACAAACCTAATGCTACATTACCAATCAACTCAAGAAAGCATTTATTATTTTACAAACCTAGACAGACAAAGCTATTATGAAGAAGATGTAAAAATTCTAAGAAGTAAAGGCATTGATATTGTCAAGGCTAATTGCAAGGTAAATACTTATATTGCAAACATAAACGAACTTATTGCAAACAGAATAAATAATGTTAAGGACTTTTTCCCAGAATGGTTTAAGTGGGAATATATCAGAGAACTTTTTGTAATGCCTAAAGGTCAAAAAGAAGACAGAATTATGGCTGAGTCCAAGAAATTCTCTGCCAACAGAAACAACTATCCTTATCAAAGATATATTTATTGGAGACCTGTTGAAGAGGGTAATATCCTGTTTAATGATGAAAAATTTGCAATGATAATCTATAGACAACATAACGAAGAATTTTCTGATATTTCTAAGGTTACAGATGCAAGTGATGTTATCAAAACCGATATTTATGACTTTATTCAGAATGGCGAAAAAGTTATGATTGTGGTTGATTGTGAAAACAGTGACCCTATTAAACTTGCAAGTACTCTTACTCAGCTAAATGCAGATGAACTTTCCAAAATTTCTAAAATAGAATTATACGATGACAAACATACTTCAAAAGCGTGGAAGTACATCGGTACATTAACCGGTATCCCTGTTGAGCATAATGTAATTGAAAGAGTTAAGGAAGAAAAATCTTTGGTTGATATTAAAATGTCAGTGGGTATCTCAAAGGCTTATTTCCGTGACAATGTGGATTCATTTATTATGCTTTCAAGTGACTCAGACTTTTGGGGTGTTATCTCCTCAATTCCTGATGCAAAGTTCCTTGTTATGGTTGAACAAAGTAAGTGTGGACCTGATATTCTAAATGCATTTAAGGATAACGGTACATATTATTGTTATATTGATGACTTTTCAACCGGCAATATTAAGGGCTTTAAGAATGCTATCCTTCGTTCAACTTTAGAAGAAAAAGTAGGTTCTCTTGTAAATATTGATACTAAGGAACTTGTAAACAATATTTTCAGAGAGTTATATATGGAAGTTGATGAAGCAGAGAAAAAGAATTTCTACGATAGATATGTTAAGAAAATGACTCTTGCTATTGATAAAGACGGAATGATGACTATTAAAATTCCTAATTGATTTTTAGATAATCTTTCTTCGTTAATTCTTTTGCCGAATGAAAAATTAGAAATTAAATAAAAACTTATAACTAAAACTTATATTTATACTTACAAATTGATTTATGCGTTTGTAAATTCGAACTATGTGTTTGTAAATTTGACTAATGTATTTGAAAATTAAATTTGTAATCTAAAATTAAACTATAAACTATAATAAATTAACCGACCCACCTAGGGTCGGTTTTTCTATGTATAAATAATTTATATTTGCTTAGCCCAGTTTATAAATTGGGGTTTTAAATTTTGTCTGTGGGTTAAGAACAGTCAGCTAAACAAATTAGGGTTTGTAGTGCTATTCGAAAGTTTTATTTAATATGGAATTGTAAATGAATTTACAATTCCAACCACTCCTTCCGTCTTTGCATACGCAAAGCCACCTCCCTCAGCGAGGGAGGCAACAAGGTCTGTACAATTTTTTAATTATGTACAAACTTGTAAATTTGTACATATTACGCTTGGCTCCCTCAGACGAGGGAGCTGTCATTCGTGAATTGCAGAGCAATTCACCTTTTAAAGAATGACTGAAGGAGGGAAAAACTATAAATTAGATGAATTAATCGGTTATTATCTAATTTATCTACATTACATAATCAACCCCACAAACCCTAATTTATCGAACTAACCTTAACCAATAATCCAAATTGAAAAGACAAATATCTAATTCACCTTTACCCACAAACAAAATTAAAAGGTCAAAATATATGGTTAAAGGTCAAAAAATATAGTGGAAAGTCAAACTTTTTATTAAAGGTCAAAAAAAGTCTAAAATTTTTAAAAATTTAAGAAAACAAGAGTATTAGTGAGCTAATTTAAGATAAACGGCTTTAGTGGTTCATATTTGACTTTCTTTGACTTTGACTTTATCTGACTTTAGACCTATAATAAAGTCACAAAATTAAGAGAGGTTAAGAAAAGAACCTCCAATATATAGATATTGAAAAGAGATGAGTAGTATGAAGATGAGTGACTTAGTAGCTCAAACGATTTTGGAAATGCTGGATGACCACAACGGGAACGCAGAAATCCAAAGAAATGAACTTGCTACTACCCTTGGGTGTGTGCCAAGTCAGATAAATTATGTTATTACCAGCCGGTTTACACCGGAACAAGGATATATGGTTGAATCAAGACGAGGAGGTGGCGGTTATATCCGAATTACAAGAGTTCACGCTGATAACGAAACACTTGTAATGCACATTGTCAATTCTATCGGTGATAAAATTGATAAGGTAACTGCAGAGGTGATGATTAAAAATTTATACCGTCAGCAACTACTTGATAGAAAGTTAGCTAATGTAATGATGGTTGCATTGTCAGACAGAGCTTTGGCGACTGCTCCACAAAACATTAGAGATAGTTTAAGGGCATCAATATTTAAGAATATGTTGATTGCAACAATTAGCTAGGAGGAATGATTTATGAAATGTCAAAAATGTGGTAAGAATAATGCCAATACTCATATTAAAACAATAATCAACGGTGACTACAAAGAATATGATTTGTGTCCTGAATGTGCAAAGGAAATGGGCTATACAACAAACAGCTTCTTCTCTGACTTTGGTTCAGAATTTAACAGTTTGTTAGGTTCATTCTTCGGTAACACATTACCATCAAGAAGTCAGTCAACACACTGCAAAACTTGTGGCAGTACCTATTATGATATTGCCGACAGTGGTATGGTAGGTTGTGCAGATTGTTATGACACCTTCTTTGATATGCTTTTACCATCAATCAGAAGAATTCATGGCAACACAACCCATTGTGGCAAGAAGTCAGTAGCCGGTATTGAATATACCGAAACTCCTGATAATGTAGAAGAAAAGCCACAACCAAAGGATAAGTTGTCCGACCTAAAGGCAAGACTTGATGAGGCAGTTAAGGTTCAGAACTTTGAAGAGGCTGCTAAGTTAAGAGATGAAATCAAGGCAATGGAGGACAACAATGGATAATAATATTGTAATATCAACCAGAATAAGACTTGCAAGGAACTTGAAGGATTATCCTTTTCCTTGCAGGTTAAGTGACAAAGGCAAAGCTGAAGTTGATGAAAAGGTAAGGAAGGCACTTATTAACGGTAACTCAGCTATAGCAAAGGATTTTCAGTATATTGATTTTGACAATATGTCAGAAACAATGAAGGTTTCTTTAGTTGAGAAACACCTTGTAAGTCCCGAATTTATCAGCAATACTTCAGGCAGAGCAGTTTTGTTACTTAACAACGGTACAGTTTCCATTATGCTAAACGAAGAGGATCATATAAGACTACAGGTTATTGAAAATGGTTTTTGTCTTGATGAGGCTTATGACTTAGCTGATAAGCTAGATACATTGCTTGATGAGCAACTTAATTTTGCTTTTAATGAAAAGTTAGGTTACTTAACTCAATGTCCTACCAACTTAGGTACAGGTATGAGAGCATCAGTAATGTTACATTTACCGGCACTGAAAAAGTCAGGTGCTATGAATATGTTAGCCAATAATCTTAATAAATTAGGTCTTACAATTCGTGGAGCACATGGTGAGGGTTCTTCCTCTGAGGGTGCAATTTATCAGTTGTCTAACCAAGTTAGCCTTGGTATTTCTGAGAAGTCAGCAATAGAAAATCTAAAGAACATTACAAACCAACTTATTAGTCAAGAACTAAAGCAAAGAGAAACTTTGGTAAAGTCAATTGAAACCAAAGACAAGGTTATGCGTTCATTGGGTATTCTAAAGACAGCTTGTATTATGAGCCACAAAGAGGCAGTAAACTTACTTTCAAATGTGCGATTTGGCATAAGTATCGGGTTGATTGACAATATTAACATTGAAACAATTAATGATTTGTTAATAGAAATACAACCTGCAACACTAATGACTATTTTAGGTGAACAAATCACAGTAAAAGATAGAGATATTAGTAGGGCAGAATATATTAGAAATAAGTTAAACTGATAAGGAATTTGCTTTCCTTATCGAAAGGAAGGTGTTATTTATGTATAACTTCAAAGGTTTCACACAAAAAGCTAATGATGCACTAAACGGTGCAATTAAGGTAGCATCTGAACTAGGCCACACATATGTAGGTACAGAACATTTGCTACTTGCACTTACACAGGATAAAGAGGGCTTTGCATCAACTATCCTTTCTCAATCAGGTGTAAAAGAAACTGACCTTAGAAACGCAATTGAACACACAATCGGTGTAGGTTCAAAGAGTGTTCTTTCTATTGAAGACTTTACTCCTAGACTAAAGAGAGTTATGCAAAAGGCTGTATATATTGCTAACAGAATTGGTAACAACTTTGTTGGTACAGAACATTTACTACTTGCAATTCTATCTGATAACGACAGTTACTCAGTAAGATTTTTAAGAGAGCTTGGTGCTAATACCGATAATATTGTGAGAGAAATCAGCAACTCACTAAACCTAGGCAATGGTGAAGATAACTTCCAGTCTATGAATGGTATGGGTGCTGACGGTCAAGGTATCAACGGTAACGGTTCTACTAAGGCTCTTGATACTTATGGCAGAGATTTAACAGAGGCTGCAAGAAAGGGCGAGATTGACCCTGTTATTGGCAGAACTGAAGAAATTCAGAGAGTAGTACAAATCCTTTGCCGTAGAACAAAGAACAACCCTGTTCTAATCGGTGAACCCGGTGTAGGTAAAACAGCAGTTGCCGAAGGTCTTGCTCTAAAGATTGCCAACGGTGAAGTACCGGAAATTCTAAAGGATAAGAGAATTATTGCTCTTGACCTTAACTCAATGATTGCCGGTGCAAAGTACAGAGGTGACTTTGAAGAGAGAATTAAGGGTATCATTGAAGAAGTAAAGAATACTAACAATGTTATCCTATTCATTGATGAACTTCACACAATTATCGGTGCAGGTTCAGCAGAAGGCTCAACAGATGCTGCTAATATTCTAAAGCCTTCTCTAGCTAGAGGTGACTTCCAAGTCTTAGGTGCAACAACTATCAATGAATACAAGAAGTACATTGAAAAAGATGCAGCTCTGGAAAGAAGATTTCAACCTGTTAAGGTTGGTGAACCAAGTGAAGATGAGGCTATACAAATCCTTAAAGGTTTAAGAGATAGATATGAGGCTCACCATAAGGTAAAGATTACCGATGAGGCTATTGAGGCAGCAGTAAAGCTATCTTCAAGATATATTGCAGACCGTTTCCTACCTGATAAGGCAATTGACCTTATTGATGAATCAGCTTCAAGAGTAAGACTTGAAGGCATGACAATGCCTACCGATGTTAAGTCTATTGAAGATAAGATTAAGGAACTTGAAAAGGAAAAGGAAGCAGCAGTTGCATCTCAAAACTTTGAAAAAGCTGCAAAGCTAAGAGATGAACAAAAGTCACTTGACGAAAAGCTAAATACTGAAAAGGAAAAGTGGCACAAAGATAATCAGCAAGGTGGAGAAGTTACTGCCGAAGATATTGCAAAGATTGTTTCTGACTGGACAGGTGTACCTGTTGTACAGCTAACTCAAGAAGAGTCTGAAAGATTACTAAAGATGGAAGAAATTCTTCACAAGAGAGTTATCGGTCAGGATGAGGCAGTTTCAGCAATCAGCAGAGCTATCAGAAGAGGTAGAGTAGGTCTAAAAGACCCTAAGCGTCCTGTAGGTTCATTTATCTTCCTAGGACCAACAGGTGTAGGTAAAACAGAACTTTGTAAGTCACTTGCAGAGGTTATGTTTGGTGACGAAAACGCTATGATCAGACTTGATATGTCTGAATATATGGAAAAGCACACAGTCAGCAAACTAATCGGTTCACCTCCAGGATATGTTGGTTATGATGAAGGTGGTTATCTAACAGATAAGGTTCGTCGTAAACCATATTCAGTTATCTTGTTTGATGAAATCGAAAAGGCTCATCCTGATGTATTTAACATCTTGCTACAGATTCTTGAAGATGGTCGTCTAACAGATAGCCAAGGCAGAACAGTTGACTTTAAGAACACTGTTATCATTATGACAAGTAATGTTGGTGCTAGAATTATTACAGATCATCAGAACAGTTCTCTAGGCTTCTCATCAGAAAAAGAAAAGGAAAATTCTTTTGAAGAAGTTAAGAGCAAGGTTATTGATGAACTAAAGAGTATGTTCAGACCGGAATTCCTAAACCGTGTTGATGACATTATTGTATTCAACAAGCTAAATCAGAAGGATATTGAACAAATCGCCGGTAAGATGCTTGATACTCTAAAGAAGAGACTACATGGTCTTGGTGTTGATATTACTTTCACAGATACAGCAGTTAAGGAAATTGCTAAGGAAGGTTACGACCCTGATTACGGTGCAAGACCTCTAAGAAGAGCAATCACAACCAAGATTGAAGATGCCCTGTCTGAACAAATGCTTGAAGGTAAAGTATCTAAGGACAACAAAATTACTTGTGACTTCAAGGATAATGCCTTTACTTTTGAGTAATTTTAATATAGTGCATAGCTAGTGGTAATTTAAAATTGATTTGCTATCCACCTAAATTATCACTAGCATCAGCACAGTAGAATTTACCGTTATTCCCTAATCCTTAATATATACTAATAACCCACTAGTTAGCTAGTGGGTTATTTCTTTGTGTAATATTACGATATTGTACTAATGTATGTGCTAAAATGATATGACCCAATAAAAAGAGGAGTAACTTCAAAATATGGTATAATGAAATCGCTAAAAACATTAACCTAAGAAAGAAGTACTCCTCATGAATATGATAACACAAGAAGCAAAGAAAAAAGCAAGCCATAGTAAAATACGCACTAAGAAAAGGAAAAAGCAAAGCAAGTAGAATGTACGGTATAAGTCTTTCAAGTGTAAAGAGATGGTGTAAACAATATGACGGTACATGGCAATCGCTATTGCCTAAATCACACAGACCACATAGTCATCCTAACAGGCACACAAAAAGAGAAGAAAGACAAATTAGAAATTCTTTCAAAAAGTGCTATGAAAGATATGGATTGGATGGAGTATACAGTGATTTAAAGAGAAAAGGATATACAAGAAGCTACTCAGGAATGATATATGCAGCTAAAAGAATGGGCTTAGTAAAATATAAAAAGACCAAGAAAAAGAGCCGTAAGCATAGAAGATATCTGGAGTTGTTAATACCTGGAGAAAAGGTACAGATAGATGTAAAAGAAGTACCATATAATTGTTTAAGAGGCAAGGCTTTAAGGTTTGGAATGCATTTTTATCAATGGACTGCAATAGATGAATGTACAAGGATGAGATTTGTATATGGGTTTGAAGAACACACACCTGAAAACTCAACCAAATTCTTGAAAATGTTATTGAAAGAATTTCCGCTTAAAATACAAACTGTTCAAACAGATAACGGAAGAGAGTTCACATATAAATATCAGAGCAGTGAAGTGAAAAGTCCTTTTGAAATAAAATTAAACAAACTAGGTATAAATCATAAATTAATACCACCACGAACACCTTGGCACAACGGAAAGGTAGAAAGAAGTCATAGGAACGACCAAAAATATTTCTATGATTGGGAAACATTCAGAAATATTGAAGAATTAAACACAAAATTAAAAGGACATTTAGAATGTAGTAATAACAAAACAATGAGAACACTTGATTACAAGAGACCAATGCAGTTATTGAGTGAAAAGAGTGAAAAGTTAGAATTGAAATCCATTCATTAATTAATATTCATAATCAAAAGTCAGTAAAACAAGCGAAATATTAAATCGTATTTTATTTTTACCCTAAAATGGGTCATATCTATTTACAACACAAATATTATACACATAAACCGTTATACTGTGTTGATATTAGAGGTATTGTGTGATATAATAACCTTGTGTTATTATGTGTTATTGTATGTTTTATTTAGATTTTAGTATTTGTGGGTGAATTTATGAAGGGTAGAGAAAATTCATTTTACAATAGATTTGTAAAGCGTGTGATTGATATAATTTGTTCTTTTATGGCTATTGTATTTTTGTCAATTATATATTTACCAATTTGTGTTGTAATTAAGTGCACAAGTAAAGGACCGATTTTCTTTAAGCAAAAGAGAGTTGGTAAGAATAAAAATTATTTTAATATTTTAAAATTTCGTACAATGAGGGTTGACACTCCGAAGGATTGTCCAACACATTTATTGAAAAATCCGGATCAGTACATAACTAAGGTTGGCAAATTCTTAAGAAAAACCAGTATTGATGAACTTCCTCAGATTTTTAATATATTTAAAGGAGATATGTCTGTTATCGGTCCAAGACCTGCTTTATGGAACCAAGATGACCTTATTGCTGAAAGAGATGAATATAATATTAATTCTTTAAAACCGGGGCTTACCGGTTGGGCACAGATTAATGGTAGGGATGAATTGCCTATTCCTATTAAGGTACAGATGGATAAGGTTTACTATGATAAATTAAGTTTTTGGTTTGATGTTAAATGTCTGTTTGTGACAGTTGTCAGTGTATTTAAGCATGACGGTGTTGTAGAGGGCGGCACAGGTCAAATGACCCAAAAGAAATTGATGAAAAGGTAGAGGAAACAACAGCTGTATGAAAATATTAATTCTTGCTAATCATTATTTAACATTGAGAGTTTTTCGTAGAGAGCTAATACAGAAGTTGTCTGAGTCCCATGAGGTTATTATTTCTTTACCGGAAGATAGTAAGGAATATATGGATGAATTGCGTTCCTTTGGTGCAAGACTTGTCTATGTAAAGAATATGGACAGACGAGCAATTAACCCTATTGAAGACTTAAAACTTATTAGTGAGTATAAAAGACTATTAAAAGAAGAAAAACCTGATAAGGTTATTACATATACAATTAAGTGTAATATTTATGGTGCTTGGGCTTGTAAATCTCAGAAAATTCCTTGTTATTGCAATGTAACCGGACTTGGTTCAGCTTTTAATAATGGTGGATTACTGAGATTTGTTACTTCAAAAATGTACAAGTATTCTATGAATAAAGTAGAAAAAGTGTTTTTTGAGAATAAAGGTAATGAACAAACTGTTCTTGATATGAAGTTGTTTAAGCCTAGTCAGACCTATGTACTCAATGGTGCCGGTGTAAATCTTGAGAAATTTGCCTTTACACCTTATCCGAATGATGAAGATAAGATAACTTTTTTGTTCTTTGCTAGAATTATGAAAGAAAAAGGTGTAGATGAATTATTTTATGCCATTGAAAAATTAAGAAAAGAATATAACAATCTTCAGTTTGATTTCATTGGAATTTATGAAGATGAATATGAAGAAAAGGTAAAAGAACTTCAGTCCAAGGGTTTAATAAAGTATTTTGGCTTTCAAAAGAATGTTGTGCCTTTTATTCAAGAGTCAAATTGTGTGGTGCTACCTAGCTATCACGAAGGAATGGCAAATACTTTGCTGGAAAGTGCATCAGTTGGTAGGCCTATTATTACAAGCGATATTTATGGCTGTAAGGAAGCAGTTGTGGATAAGAAAAGTGGCTATCTTGTAAAGGTGCAGGATAAAGAAGATTTGTATATAAAAATGAAAGAATTTATAAATCTTCCTTATGAACAAAAAGTTGAAATGGGTAAACTTGCCCGTAAGCATATGGAAGATAATTTTGATAAAAATGATGTTGTCAATGAGACAATAAGTGCTATTGGTTTGTAGGTGTGTTAGTATGGTGAGAGTTTTACATGTGGTTACATATATGGGTCGTGGTGGACTTGAAACTATGTTAATTAACTACTATAGAAATATTGATAGAAGCAAAGTACAATTCGATTTTTTATGTCACAGAGATTTTGAAGCAGATTACGATTCGGAGATATTATCTTTAGGTGGAAGAATATACAGACTTCCTAATCTTAATCCTTTTAGCAAAACATATCTTAATGCATTAGAGTCATTTTTTGCTCAACATAAAGAATATAAAATTGTACATTCTCATATTGATTGTATGTCTGCTATTCCATTGAAATATGCTAAAAAAAATGGTGTGCCTGTAACAATAGCGCATTCTCATTCAAAAAGTCAAGACAAGGATATAAAATATCCAATTAAGTTGTTAGCAAAAAGATTTATCCCTAAATACGCAAATTATCTATTTTCTTGTGGAAAAGAAGCAGGAGATTGGATGTTTAGTGGTAAAAAATATAGATAAATCAGGTACATATGTTGGGGTACCTGCAAAACTAAAAAAGTAAGAATAATTGTATGGAAAGTAATATGAGTAAAAAAATATTAATCCTTGCAAATAATAGTATTGGATTATATAAATTTAGAGTAGATTTAATTAAAAAATTAATTATTGATAATAACGAAGTTGTTTTATCGACACCTGATAATGGTTTTATTGATGATTTTCAGAAAATAGGATGTAAAGTACACTTAACAGATGTAGATAGAAGAGGAATTAATCCTATTACTGATTTAAAATTATATAAAAAATATGTAAATTTGATTGATGAAGAAAAGCCTGATTTGGTTATTACGTATACAATAAAGTCTAATATCTATGGTGGAATGGTTTGTCGTAGAAAGAAAGTTCCTTATGCCATAAATATTACAGGATTGGGAACTGCTTTTCAAAAGGATAATTTATTAAAGAAGTTAGTTATTAAACTTTATAAAATAGCCTTAAAGAAAGCTAAAGTAGTATTCTTTGAAAATCAAGGCAATAAAGAAATATTTGTAAAAGAAAAAATAATTGATGATAATAAATGTAAAGTATTGAATGGTGCCGGTGTGAATTTGGATTATTATTCTGTACAAGAATATCCAAAAAATAATGAGGTTACCAGATTTCTTTTTATTGGCAGAGTTATGAAAGAAAAAGGAATTGATGAACTTTTTGCAGTTATGAGAAGATTATATAGTGAAAATTATAACTGTGTACTGGATGTAGTTGGCATAAGTGAAGAAGATTATCACGATGAAATCGATAAAGGTATTAAAGAAGGTTGGCTTTGTTTTCATGGCTATCAAGAAGATGTAAGGCCTTTCATAAGAGAGGCAAATTGTTTTGTTTTGCCTTCTTGGCATGAGGGTATGGCAAATACTAACCTTGAAAATGCTTCTTCAGGCAGACCTGTCATAACAAGTAATATTTTTGGTTGTAAAGAATCCGTTATTGATGGTGTAAGTGGTTTACTTTGTGAACCTAAAAATGTTGACAGTTTGTATTCTGCAATGGTTAAGTTTTTAAATACCGATAATGATGATAGGATAAAAATGGGTTTAGAAGGACGTAAACATATGGAAGAATTTTTTCAAAAGAAAAAATTGTTACTGAAACTTGTAATTGTTTGCTTAATGATTAATTTAGAGGTGATAATTTGATACAATTAATTGTTAATACATATTTATGGTATCTTCCATTACTTCTATTTTTTGAAATAGCTTTAAATAAGAAAAAAAGCAATGCAACTGCATTAGCATCCGATAATGGGGAGAAAGTTACAGGAAAACAAGATGGAAAAAAGGCGGGATTGATCTATTCTATACTGGTTTTTTTGCCTTTGGTTTTATTAGCCGGTTACCGTGCCGGTATTCATGGTGGCATAGGTGATACAGGATTATATTGTGCAATGTTTAGAAGCTATCCTAATACCTTATCTGAACTTGCGACTTCATCCGATGTTGGCGGTAAAATGTATGGTTGGGAAGTCTTTAGTGTATTTATTAGGCAATTTATATCCCAACAAGATAGATATTGGCTATTGACTATAGCAATTATTCAAGGTGTATGCTTGTTATTAACATTTAGAAGATATTCAACAGATATTGCTATTATAGGATTCCTTTTCTTTGCATCTACAGATTTTATATCTTGGATGATGAATGGTATGAGACAATTCTTAGTGGTTTCAGTAATATTTTTATTATTTCCATTAGTTCAAAAGAGAAAAGTTTGGTCTATAGCGTTATTTATTATTGCCGTAATAATATTGAGTAAAGTGCATTCATCTTGCTTATTGGTTATACCGTTGTATTTAGTTTCTTTAGGAAAACCTTTTAATAAATTTACAATTTTCGTTTTAATTTGTTGTGTATTGTCTGTTGTTTTCCTTGGTCAATTTACTGATATATTAGGGTTGGCTCTTGAAACGACTGATTATAGCGGTGTTACAACCTATATGAAAACTGATGATGGTACAAATCCACTAAGAGTTATTGTTTATTCTATACCTGCTATATTTGCTATAATTTTTAGGAAAAAGCTATTTGATGATGCTCCGGACATTATAAATATCTCTGTAAATATGTCACTTATTTCTATGGGAATATATGTTGTTTCAATTTTCACCAGTGGTATTTTTATTGGTAGAATTCCAATTTATTTTTCACTATTTAGTTATATTTTATTACCATGGGAATTGAGAAAAATATTTTCTAAAGAGAAATTTACTATAGTTTTGGCTATAATGGTCGTTTTATATATGATATTCTATTTTATTCAGGTAAAGCAGTGGGGCTTTTGGTAAGAGAAAATTTTATGAATGATATAAAGATTAGTATAGTTATACCTATTTACAATGTTGAAAAATATTTGCAAGAATGTGTTGATAGCGTTGTTAAGCAGTCTTACAAAAATATAGAGATTATTCTTGTTGATGATGGCTCTAAAGACAATTCACCTAAGTTATGTGATGAATTAGCAAAAACTGATGATAGAATCAAAGTTATCCATAAAGAGAATGGTGGTCTTTCATCGGCCAGAAATGCTGGTATGAAAGTAATAACAGGTGACTATTTTGTTTTTTTAGACAGTGATGACTATTGGACTGATTTAGATTTTCTAAAAAAGATAGTTACTGACAAATTAATTATGAACCCTGATATTATTATTTTTGGATATTCAAAAGATAAGAAACTTCTGGAAGAATATACAAGAAATAAGGATTTGGAAAATCAGATTAATTGTGACACAAAAAAAGAAACATTTAGACAGTTGATTTTAAATGATAAACTTCATTCTTCTGCTTGTAACAAACTATTTAGTTCAAATTTGTTGAATGAAAATACATTCTTTATTGAAGGTATATGCTCAGAAGATATTGATTGGATTGCCAGAATGATTATTTTGGCAAATAAGATAATGTACTATGATGATTACATCTATTTTTATAGAGAAAATGAAAACTCTATTACTCATTCAATTACAAGAAAAAATATCATTGACTTAGTAGGTCAAATTAAAAGGGTTGTAGCGTATTCAGAAAAAATAAAGAATGAGGATTATTATGAATGGTATATGAATTATTGTGCCTATCAATATATAACATTTTTGAATAATGTTGTTACTATTGATAAAAAGGAAGATATTTCAGGATTTGTTGAAGAAATGAAATCATATACATATTTGTTAAATTATCATAACAATAAAAAGGTAGATTTAGTTTATAAATTCTATAAGTTACTTGGATACAAGGGTATGCTTAAAGTTTTGAAAATATTTTTGAAAATTAGAGGATAAAGTGATGGATAAGCCTATACTTACAGTTTTTACTCCGGCATATAATAGGGCTGATTTGCTTACAAGATGCTATGAAAGTATGTGTAAACAAACCAATAAAAATTTTTTATGGATGATTGTAGATGATGGTTCAACTGACAATACGAGAGAAATTTCTGAAAGTTGGGTACAGAATACTAAAGATTTTCAAGTAATCTATATTTATAAGGAAAATGGTGGATTACATACAGCTTATAATACTGCTATTGCAAATATAGATACAGAACTTTGTGTCTGTATTGACTCTGATGATTTTATGCCTGATAATGCAGTAGGATTGATACTAGATTTTTGGAAGAAGAATGGTTCAGATCAATATGCAGGTATAGTTGGTCTGGACTTTAATATGGATGGTAATGTAATAGGCGATATGTTGCCGGATATTAAAAGTGTTAATTTAATTGGATTGTTTACCGGAAAATATAATATAGTTAATGGTGATAGAACCAATGTAGTTAGAACAGAACTATATAAAAAATATGCACCGATGAAAGTATTTAAAGGTGAAAAGAACTTTAATCCTCACTATATGCATTTACAGATAAGTGAAGAATATGATTTTCTTGTTCTAAATGAGAATTTAAGATTTGTTGATTATCAAGAAACAGGTATGTCTAATTCAATGCTTAAACAATACAGAAGCAGTCCTAATAGTTTTGCTGAGATTAGAAAGTTATATCTATCTTTTAAGGATACTTCCTTTAAATTTAAGATTAAACATAGTATTCATCTTGCATCCAGTTGTATTCTAGCAAAGAAAACTATGTCATCAGTAAAGGATAATCCATACAAATTGCTTTCAGTAATTGCATTGCCTTTTGGATTTGCTCTTTCATTAATTGTGAGGTGCAAAGGATGATAAGTGTTATAATTCCCATTTACAATGGAGAAAAATATATAGAAAAAACAATTAATTCTGTTTTGGATCAGCCGTATAAAGATTTAGAAATTTTGTGTATTGATGATGGTTCCAAAGATTCAAGTTCCGAAATAGTGAAAAGTATTTCAGATAAGGATAACAGAGTAAAGTATATTTATAAGGAAAATGGTGGAGTACATACTGCTCGTAATAAGGGAATTGAAATTTGTTCCGGAGAGCTTGCTACATTTTTAGATCAGGATGATTTATGGGCGAAAAATTCTATTACGCCGGATTTTATAAAAAAATTAAAAAGTGATAAATGTGATTTTTATAAATGCTCTTATTTTGATGTTAATCAATCTATCACAAGGGGTAAGTTGCATGAATTACCAAATGATTTAATTAAAGATATTAAGAGTGATAAAATGCAACATCATTCATCTTATGTTTTTGATAGTAACTTTTTGAAAAGTAATGATATATTTACTGATGAGTACCGTTGTGAAGATTGGAGATTTCTTATGCGATGTTATGCTTATGCTAACAAAGCTAGAACCTATAATAATCCATTTTTTATGTATAGAAATAATACTGAGTCTGTATCACATTCAGGTGACTCAATAAAATCTATAAAGTCATCATTAGATGGTTTTGTAAAATATGAAAAATTATCTAAAGATGCTTATGTTAAGGAATCCTGTGGTATTTGGGCAATAGGGATGGTATTTGAATTAATTGATAAGGTTGTTTCAACCGAGAATGCAGAACAGAAGGTAACTGATATAATCAAGGAATATGATTTGCAATCATTAATGAGGAAACATTGGCATTCTGAAATAAATGAAGATAAGCTTAATCAAATAAATCAAAATGTTGAATTGTATATAAGAAAACAAAAGAAGAATAATTCTCGTGACAGAATATTGTATAGTATTACAAGAAACAAGTTATTGCTTAAGATATTTGAGAGAAAAAAGTATTCAATTAAAGTAAGTGAATTTATATGAAAAAGATATTGTTTTTAATTCCAAACTTATCTGTTGGTGGAGCAGAAAAAGTTTTGGTTAACCTTGTAAATAATATGGATAAAGAGAAATTTGACATTACAGTGCAAGTGTTATTTGCCGGTGGTGTAAATGAAAAATTTCTAAAACCCCATATTAAATATAAATATTGTTATAAAAAGATTTTTAGGGGTAATAGCAAATATTTCTGTTTGTTTAAACCTGAAACTTTATATAAGAGGTTTATTAAGGAACATTATGATATTATCGTTTCATATTTAGAAGGACCTACTGCAAGAATTGTTAGTGGTTGTAATGATAAAGACACTAAGCTGGTAAGTTGGATTCATATAGAACAACATACAGAGAAAGCCTTATCAGCTTCTTTTAGAAATTTTGATGAAGCAAAGAGATGTTATAATAAGTTCGATAATACAGTTTGTGTATCTGAATATGTAAAGAATGATTTTGTAAATATTTTGAACTTTAAGAAGCCTATTGAGGTGTTATATAATACAAATGAAACTAATGATATTTGTAGATTAGCAAATGATGAAGAAAATACACAAATGATATCCCGTGATGAAACTAACATTTGTGTTGTTGGTAAAGTACATATAAGAAAAGGTTGTGACCGTATTTGTCACATTCAAAAACGGTTGAAATCTGAGGGTTTTAATACACATATTTACTTTTTAGGTGTTGGACCTGATGAAAACTTTGTTAAAGATTTTGCTAAAGAAAACAATTTAGAAAACTCTATAACATTACTTGGATATCAAACTAATCCTTATAAATATGTGAAAAAGTGTGACTTATTTGTTTGTGCATCATTAGCCGAAGGCTTCAGTACAGCAGTAACAGAGGCTTTGATTGTTGGAACTCCTGTTGTAAGTACAAATTGCAGTGGTGCATATGAGTTACTAGGTGAAAATAACGAATATGGTATTGTTACTGAGAATAATGAAGATGCACTTTATGAAGGTATCGAAAAGATATTAACAGAAGAAAATTTGCTTCAACATTATAAGGAACAAGCAAAAGTCAGAGGACAAAGATTTAGTACAGAAAAGACTGTAAAAGCAGTTGAAGATATGTTAGAAAGTTTGTGATTGCATTATGTCATTAAAAAGTTTTATTAGGGCAAAGGTTATGCGCCTTAGAAGTGAAATATCAACTGAAGACTTAATTGCATTAGGATTAACTGTAGGCGAAAATTTTAGTCGTCAGGAAAAAACTTTGATTGACCAATCACACTGTTGGCTGATTACTATTGGTGATGATGTTACATTAGCACCTAGGGCCCATATTTTAGCACATGATGCTAGTACAAAAAAGGCATTGGGATATACTAGAATTGGCGTTGTTAATATAGGAAATAATGTTTTTATCGGAGCATCATCAACTATTTTGCCAGGTGTAAATATAGGAAATAATGTTGTTATCGGTGCAAATTCTGTAGTATCTAGAGATATTCCGGATAATTCTGTTGCTATTGGTAATCCGGCAAAAGTAATTTGTACTTATGATGAATTTGTAAGTAGAAAAAAGAAAGAATTAGAGAATAACCCTTGTTTTGATGAAAGTTATACTTTGAGAAATCCTAAAATTTCTGAAGATATGAAAAAAGAAATGAAAGAAAAGTTAGAAAAATCAAAAATCGGTTATGTAGTTTGAGTGAATTTATATGGAATCAAATTTAATTAGTGTTATTGTTCCTGCCTATAATATTGCAGAATTTTTACCAAGATGTTTAGACAGTATATTAAATCAGACATACAGTAATTTGGAAGTAATTGTTATTAGTGACGGTTCAACTGATGGGACAGATAATGTTATAAAAGAATATGCTGAAAAAGATAGTAGGATAGTTCCTATTTTTAAGGTAAATTCAGGGGTGTCTGACACAAGAAATAAAGGTCTTGAAATAGCTAAAGGTGATTACATAGGTTTTGTTGACGGTGATGATTATATTGAACCTAATATGTATGAAATATTATTAAACAATGCTATTGAGAATGACGCTGATATTTCTCATTGTGGCTATCAAATGGTTTTCCCTACAAGAGTTGACTATTACTATAATACCGGAAAAAAAGTTACTCAAGATAATAAGAAAGGTATTAGAGATATAATTGTTGGTGATTATGTAGAGCCTGGAATTTGGAATAAATTATACAGAAAAAGTATAATAGAAAATGTATTTATGCCTGTTGATATAAAAATTAATGAAGATGTTTTATTTAACTTTTATGCATTTACAAAGTCCCAAAAGTCTGTGTATGAGGATTTGCCACTATATCACTATATACTTAGAAAAGGCTCAGCAGCTACTTCAAAAGTAAATACAAACAAACTTTATGATCCAATTAAGGTGAGAAAAGAAATTTTTGAATATTGTTTAAAAAATTATGATAAGGAATTACAGTCCTTATCTTATACAAGTTACCTTAATGCAGTTATATCTTTGTATAGAACAATAAAAAACAATAAACTTAAAGATGAAAAAAGCAATGCTAAAAAATATAAAAATGATATAAAACAGATTAAAGAGAGATTACCTTTATCAAAGAGAACTAAGATAGAGAAAATGTTGTTTTTACATTTTACATCTTTACATATGTTTATATACAAGGTATATGATAAGTTTATTTCAAAGAATTCAAACAAATATGAGGTAAAGTAAAATGCCTTTAATTAGTGTTATAGTACCGATTTATAATGTAGAAAAATACCTTGATAGGTGTGTTGATAGCATTATAAATCAAACATATAAAAATTTAGAAATTATCTTGGTAGATGACGGTTCACCAGATAATTGTCCACAGATGTGTGATGATTATGCTAAAAAAGATAGTAGAATTAAGGTTGTACATAAAGAAAATGGTGGACTTTCTGATGCCAGAAATGTTGGTATGGAAGTTGCAACCGGTGAGTATGTTAGCTTTATAGATAGTGACGACTATATTTCATTAGATTTTTATGAAACACTTTTGGAAACTATAGTTGATAACGATAGTGATATTGTTGAATGTGGTGTTGTGAAGTTCTATGAAGATAATAGTTTTGATAAATATAGTGACGATTTAAAAGTAACTAATTATGATACAGTGGATGGTTTAGAAGGTTTAATTAATGAAAATCCATTTAAACAACATGTGTGGAATAAATTATATAAATCCAGTGTAGCACTTGATATTCCATATGCAGTTGGTAAGTTAAACGAAGATGAATTTTGGACTTATCAAATTTTTGGTAAAGCAAAAAAGGTTACCAGGATAAACAAAACTATGTACTACTATTTTCAAAGAGGTAGTAGTATAATGGGTAATGGTTATAACATAAAAAGACTTGATGCTTTGGAAGGCAAAATGAATAGACAAGCTTATATTGAAAAGAATTTCCCTACTTTAGCTACAAAAGCTAAGGTTGATTTGTACGGTTCATGTATGTTTGCTTATCAAAGTGTCCTAAAGTTTATGTCAGGTAATGATAAGAAAAAAGCCGGTAAAATTATCAAAGATTATAAAAACAGATGTAAACTTACTAATGATGAAATTAACAGTATTACTGATAGTTCAAGAAAGTATTATAAATTAGCAAAGTTTAATTTTTATTTGTGTTGTAAAATGAGATCTATGTTTAATATAGGATTCTAATTTTATATAACAAATTGAGGTGTTAAAATAAATGTCAGGAAAGAATAATCAGCTTAGAATCGGTGCTGTAATGTCATATATTAATATGGCATTAGGTACAATAATACCAATGTTTTATACACCGTTAATGCTGAATTTATTAGGCCAAGACGAATATGGACTTTTTAAATTAGCAAATAGTGCAACAAGTTATTTATCATTGATATCCTTTGGACTTGGATCTGCGTTAGTGCGTTATTATACAAAGTTTCGTGCTGAAGGTGATAAAGATGGTGAAGAAAATATGTATGGCCTCTTTAATATTATTTTCTTCATTATTGCATGTGTCACAATTGTAGTCGGTGTTGCAATATCTTTTTTGTCCGGTTACATTTATAAGGGATCATTAAAAAATGATGATATTTTACTTAAAATGCAAATCTTGGTTGTAATTTTAACATTCTCAACTGCAATATCTTTTTTATCTTCCCCTTGTACTTCAGTTGTTACTAGCCATGAAAAATTTGTTTTTTTGCAAATTTTAAATATTATTAGTACTGTAATTGCTCCATTAATTAATCTACTAGTTTTAGTACTAGGTTTCGCTTCCATTGGTTTAGCAGTTGCCGGATTGGTAATCAACATTGTAACAAGAATTGTTTATATGATTTATGTAAAGAAAGTACTGAGTATTAAACCAAGGTATGATAATTTACCAAAGTATCTAATAAAAGAATTATTGTCTTTCTCAATGTGGATTTTTATAATGAATATTATTGATAAGTTGTATAGTACAACTGACACTCTAATTATAGGTTATATTCCTTCATTAGCTACTGTTGGTGTTGCAGTATATTCCGTTGGTGTAACTTTCCAAGGTATGATACAAAGTTTTTCTTCTGGATTGACTGGCGTAATTACTCCAAAGATAAATATGATGGTATTTAGTAATACAAGCTCTTCAGAACTAACAAATACTATGATTAGAATTGGTAGATTGCAATGCTATATTGTATCATTAGTTGCTTCTGGGTTTATAGCATTTGGTCAAGACTTTATTAATTTATGGGTAGGTTCAGGCTACTCCGAGGCATATTGTGTAGCTATTTCAGTTACTATTCCGGTGTGTATTCCGCTAGTTCAAAATGTTGCATTAAATATTATCATTGCACAAAATAAATTAAAGTTTAGAACCATTGTGTTTGCCGGTATTGCCATTGCCAATGTTATTGGTACAGTGCTTTGTGTTAATGCATTTGGTATTGTAGGTGCGTCAGTAGTTACCGGATGCACATATGTTTTAGGTCAAGGATTAATAATGAACTGGTACTATTGGAAAAAAATCAAATTGGACATTCCGAAATTTTGGAAAAATGTTGGACCAATGTTTATTTTTCCTGCGATATTGTGCATATGTTTTATTATTTTATTTAGATTTATAACCATTAATTCTTGGGCATTGTTATTTATTTTTATTGGTATTTACGCAGTATTATTTTGTTTGTTTAACTGGATTTTCGTAATGAACAAGTATGAAAAAGATATATTCCTTGGACCTATAAAAAAGATAATATTAAGAAAGAAATAGTAGATGTTTGATTATGAGAAAAATATTCCTTTATGCGTATGATAGGATAAACCTTGGTGATGATTTATTTATTCGTACAATATGTAACCGTTATCCTAATGTGAAGTTCTATTTATGGTCAAAAAAATATAATGAAAAAGTTTTTGATGATGTTAAAAATTTAAAAGTATTAGATAAAAATTCTAAATATCTTACTTTTTTATATAAGATTCATTTGTCTTTTTATCTTGGATACAAATCTAGGATGGAAAAAAGATGTGATGCTATAGTATATATAGGTGGTTCTATTTTTATTGAGTATGACAATTGGAAACAGATTCTTACTTGGTGGGATTATGAAGCACTTAATAGAAAATTCTATATTTTGGGTGCGAATTTTGGACCATACAAAACAGAAGAATATAGAAATAAACTTGCAAGTATTTTTAACAATGTACAAGATATTTGCTTTAGGGATAAATATTCATATAATCTCTTTAGTGATGTAAAAAAGGTTAGATATGCTCCTGATATTTTGTTTAATTACCAATGTAAAACCACAGAAACAAAAAAGCAGATTTTTATTTCTGTAATTGATTGTTTAAGCAGAGAAAGTGGGTTAGACAAATTATGTGATAAAGAAGAGAATTATATCAATCTTTTACTTAAATATATTGGAATTTATGTTAATAAAGGTTATACAGTAGTACTATCATCATTTTGTAAAATAGAAAATGATGAGAAAACTATTAATAAAATCCTTGATAGAATTGATAGTAATTTAAAAAGATCCGTAAAGATTGTAAACTACAATGGTGAAAACACAGATGATGTTGTTAGTGCTATGGCTGAGTCTGAATTTGTTATTGCATCACGATTTCATGGAACTGTATTGGGATTTGCATTAGACAAACCTGTATTGCCTATTGTTTATAGTGATAAGACTATTAATATTTTGAAAGATTTATCCTTTAAAGGTAGGTATATTGATATTAGAAAGATAAATTCAGAGCTGTATGTCGAATTAGACAATAATTATGATTTTCAAAGAATTGCTGATATTCAACAGATAAGAAAAGATAGTGAAAAACATTTTGAAAAATTAGATAAGTTGTTATTGGAATAATTGTTTAGATATGATTAGAAAAAATGGTGGTAAGTAATGACTAGAATTTTACAGAGAGCAAAGCATTTGTTTCAGAGAATAGAAAATGAATGTAAAGCTTTTCCTCAAATTAAAAGAACTTATGGATTTAATGTTGCTTCAGCAACTTTTAAGGATGGGCTGGTTCCACCCGGAAAATCAGAAAAATATATTTCTACAATACAAGAATATGTTGATAAAGAATTGTCCTCTGTTATTAAATTATACAATACGAATCCACCAAAGCATAATTATAGACCAAAACCTAATGCTAATATAAATGATGATAAAATGCCTATTTGGTGTTGTTGGTGGCAAGGCGTAGAGAGTATGCCTGAAATAGTCAAAATGTGTCACACAAGACTAAAGCAGGTTATACCAAAAGATAAGACTGAATTACATATTATTACTTTTGATAATTATAAAGATTATGTAGATATACCGGAACATATACTTGAGAAATTCAATAAGGGTATTGTTACAATGACTACGATGTCAGATGTATTGAGATTTTGTCTTTTAGAGAGGTATGGTGGTTATTGGTTGGATGCTACTGTATTTTTTACAGATGATATTCCGGAAGAATATTTTACAAGAGACTTTTATTGTCAGAAAATGACCAACAAGACTGAAAATGTTGCTAGAGAAGCATGTAAATGTAATTGGTGTGGCTTTTCTATGCATGGTGAAAAAGATAATATATTATTCAGATATATGGTAGATGCTTTTAGCCATTGGTGGTCAAAGTATGATTCTATTATTGATTATGTACTTATTGATTATATGTTGATGAGTGGTTATAAACATATTCCTGCTATAACCAAGATTATTGATACTGTTGAAAATAATAATGAAGATATTTTTGAGCTGTATAAATATTTAAATGAGCCTTATTCAGATAAACTTCTCAAAAGGTTTACAGATAAAAATGTTATGCATAAGTTGACATATAAAATGGAATTGAAAAAGAAAACCGATGATGGAAAACTTACTTTATATGGACATTTGTTAAATGAGGTATATAGTAAATAAGAGGTATGTATGGTAAAGATAAGTGTAGTAGTGCCGGTATATAATGCAGAAAGCATTATTGAAAGATGTGTTGACAGTATCATATCAAATAATTATGATAATTTAGAGGTTATTTTAGTTGAAGATTGTTCAAAGGATAATAGTCTTGAAAAATGTAAGGAATTATCTAAAAAGTATGATTGTGTAAGATATGTTCATAATGGAGTCAATATGGGTGTTTCATATACCAGAAACCGTGGTATATATGAGGCTACCGGTGATTATACTATGTTTGTTGACAGTGATGATTGGATTGATAAAGATTATATTAATTCCTTTATTGATGTATTGAATGATAACCCTATGGCTTTAACTATTTGTGGATATGTTAACCATGATGAAAAATATAATGGCAGAACCGATAACGTTATTTGGAGCAATACTAAGAAAAATGTATCTGCAAAATTAAAGCCGGAATTGAAAACTATTTATGATAGGACTTTACTGCAACAACTTTGGAATAAAGCTTTTGTTACAAAGATTATTCAAGACAACAAACTAAAGTTTGATGAAAGTATTAGCATAGGTGAAGATTTAAGATTTATCCTTGAATACATAAAAGTTAGTGAAATTCAGGATGTAGTTTTTATCAACAAACCTTTGTACCATTACATGAGAGATCAAGACGGTTCTTTAATGTATAAAGTTGGTTTAGAAAGTGTAGAAGAACCACTTAAGAATTTGCGTTCATTATATGAATTGATAGGTTATTCTAAAAATAAGATTAAAGAATCTATTGATAGTGATAGTAAAAAACAAGTAAACCTCTATGCTTACTTAATAATGCATAATGCAGGAATGAAGATGAAAGAAAAGAAAAGATTGATTTTTTCTTTAGACTCTCAAAATGGTAAAATTCTATATAAGAATAATAGAAATATATATTATAAAGAAAAAATCAGTAAAGCAATAAGAAGATAAAAGGAGAGTTATGATTATGGACAATTTAGGATTAGTCAGTATAATTATGCCTGTTTATAATGTGGAAAAATACTTATCTCAGTGCTTAGAGTCTGTCTGTAATCAAACATATCCTTATTTAGAAATAATTGTAGTTGATGATGAGTCACCTGACAATTCGGGAAATATTGCAGATGATTTTGCTAAGAAAGATAATAGAATAAAGGTTTTTCATATAAAAAATAGAGGTGCAGCCGGTGCCAGAAATTTTGCATTAGATAATTGCACAGGTGATTACATATTTTTCGTTGATAGTGATGACTGGATAGAAGAAAATGCTATTGAATCAATGATAGAGAAGATGAACTCCAATAATTGTGATATGGTATTGTGTCAGTATTACGATGAACATACAGATAAATCAGTCGAACATAAATTTTTAGCGAATAGTTTTGTTTGTACTGACGAAGAATTTGTAAAAGATATGGTAAAAAAATGGGAATACATTCTTAATTCTAATAAAATTTATAAAGCCGATGCAATAAAAACCATACGATTTGTTGAAGGTCGTTGTATTGATGATGAGTTCTTTACGTATAAAGCTGTGCTTAATATGGATAGAATATATATTTGTGATGAGTATTTATATCATTATCGAATGAGAAAATCCAGTGCTATGGGAGATGTAACAAAACAAAATCAACGGCATATAGATCAAGTGGATTTTGTTACTGAAAGATATGAACCGTTGAGTAAAGCATATCCAAAGTTGATTCCTGTTTTATTAGAACATCTTGCAGAAGTATTAATGTCTGTTATGCATAACAGTGGTAATATTGAAGAAACAAGGTTATATGCAAAATCAAAACTAAAAGAGTATTTTTGGAAAATAATTTCAAATAAAAATGTAAGTCTAAATATAAAGAAAAGCGTAGTAATGTATTTGTTTAAGAAGAACACACAAGTTATTACACAAAACAATGTAGGCAATTTGCAAGAAGACTATTTCGACTAGGAAGTAAAGTATGGAAAAATATTTTAAAAATAATGAACCAAAAGTTAATAGTTATGACAATGGTATTATTCTTCCTAGCAAGATTGTTGATAATGGTCCTATGTGGGGGTTAGGAGGAGCTTGTGATTCTGATAATAACTTTATAAGTGATTCACTTTATGACGGTGGATGGGCTACCCATGGAGGTTACTATAGCTGGAAAAATGAAACTTATGTAGATGAAAATGTTATTTATATTGGAGTATTTTTTCAACATTGGGGTCATTTTTTAATAGATTTATCAACAAGATTTTGGTGTATTGATGAAATAAAATCTAAATGTCCAAATGTAAAAATTGCCATTGTAGGTGATGAATATCCCAGTGGTAATAATTTAAGATTATTTGAATTACTAGGCATAGATGAAAGTCATATAGTACATATTGAGAAACCTACCAGATTTAAAAGAGTTTTTGTCCCTACTCAGGGTTTCAAATCTTGTGAATGGTATACAGATAAACATATTGCAATGTTTGATTTAATTACAAAAAATGCATTAGATGAAAATATTAATTTTAGTAGAGTTAAAAATTTAAAAAAAGTATATTTTTCTCGTAGAAGTCTAGGAAAGGCGAGATATTCAGAATTTGGTGAAGAATTTTTTGAGAATATATTTGTCGAAAACGGTTTTGTGTCCGTTGCACCTGAAAAATTATCATTGGAAGAACAAATATATATTTGGAATAATGCAGATGAAATTGCTTGTATAAATGGTACAATACCATTAAATGTGGTGTTTTCAAAAAATAAAAATTTGAAATTAACTGTTTTGAATAAAACAAGTATTTTTCATGAAAATCCTTATATTTTATTACAATTTAGAGAGATAAAGGCTGATTTTATAGATGTATATAAAGAACCATTTAAAAATTATCCTAAGTCCTTGGGAGAAGGCCCATATTTCTTGGGCAATCCAAAAAATTTTATTGAATACTGTAATAAAAGTAAATTGAAATATAATTTTTCTTTTAAAACAAAACTATGGTTTATTAAAGAAAAAATAAAATATTACATAGCTGTATCTAAAATTAAAGAAAAAACCAGAAATGTGTTGAGAAAGTTAATTCCAAAAGCTTTGATTAGAAAAATTAGAGGTTATTAAAATTATTTGAAGATTATTTTTCAAAAATTTGAAACTAAAGTCAAAACTATGTGATATATTAGGGGAAATTTGTATATGAAAAAACATAAATATGTTATATATATGCCGGCAAATGAAGAGTGTGGTGGATTTATTGTTTTAAGAACTTTGTATAAGGGACTAGTGCAATTAGGGATTGATGTAAAAGTAATTACTACATTTAGAACAAATGCAACTGGAAAATACAAGTACATTATGCCTTTTTACTTGTTTTTTTATCAGATATATTACTTTTTAAAAAATCATCGTAATGAAAATTATAAGTCGTGTAGGCATAAATTTTTCCCATTTGTAAGGAAAAATACAATTGTGGTTTATCCTGAAATTGTTAATGGTAATTTATTAAATGCAAAAAGGGTTGTTCGTTGGTTGTTGTATTATAATAGACATTATCATAGAGATGATAATGGAAATACAATAGGATACAAAAAAGATGATTTATTTTTTACTTTTAGAGATGTTTTTAACGATCCAAAATTAAATCCTGATTGTAATACTTTATATATCGCATATTTTGATTTAGACTTATATAAAAGAACTAATTATGGACCGCGTAAAGGCAAATGCTATATAGTAAGAAAAGGTGCATCGCGTCCGGATTTACCAAAGAAATTTGATGGAGTTGTTATTGATTATTTACCGGAAAAAGAAAAGGTAGAAGTATTCAATAAATGTGAGTATTGTATTAGTTATGATACTCAAACATCTTATTCAAAAATAGCTGCTATTTGTGGATGTATTTCAATTGTTGTTCCTGAAGAAGGAAAAAGCAGAAGAGATTATATATCAACTAATGAGAAATGCTATGGAGTAGCATATGGTTATTCTAAAGAAGAAATTAATTTTTCATTAGAAACTCAAGAAAAAGCCCTACAGTTCTATAAAGATTTGAATGAGAAATCTATGAATCAAATAAAATCGTTTGTTAAGAAATGTGAAGAATATTTCAATTAATATTTTACTCTTTTAGAAATGAGATGAAAACTATGAAAAAGTTATTGTTACTTGGTGGTTCAAGGTATATATTACCAGTTATAAAAAAAGCACATGAATTAGGAATATATGTCATTACTTGTGATTATCTTCCTAATAATATTGCTCATAAGTATTCTGACAGATATTGCAATGTAAGTATTATAGAGAAGGATGCAGTTTTAAAAGTAGCTCAAGAAAACAAAATAGATGGTGTAATGTCTTTTGCTTGTGACCCGGGTGTTGTTACTGCATCATATGTGGCTGAAAAAATGAATTTGCCATTCCAAGCATCTTATGAATCAACTCAGATATTACAAGATAAAGGTTGTTTTAGAAAATATCTTGAGGATAATGGATTTAATGTTCCACATTCAAAAAGATATTTAGATAAGGAAGCACCTTTTGATGATGTGGATTATTTTAATTGGCCTGTTATTGTAAAGCCTGTAGATTCGGCAGGAAGTAAAGGTGTTAATCGCGTGGAAGAGCCTGGTGAACTTTCAAAAGCGGTTGACGAGGCAATAAAGTCATCAATAAATGGGGCATTTATTATTGAGGATTTTATTACATTTGATGGTTATCATTCAAGCGCTGATCCTTTTGTTGTTGATGGCATGATTAAATTTATGACTTATTCTGATCAATTATTTGATACTGAAGCTGCAAACCCATATACTCCTACAAAGATTATATGGCCTTCATCTATGAAAAAATGTCATCAAGATTATTTAACTTCTGAAATTCAAAGACTTGTTGATTTACTTGGATTGACAACAGGTATTTACAATATAGAAACTTGTGTTGGTATAGATGGTAAACCGTATATAATGGAAGTTTCACCACGAGGTGGTGGTTGTAAAATTGCTGAAATACAGGAATTAGCTTTTGGAGTTAATTTGATTGAAAATGAAGTGAGAAAATCTGTTGGATTACCTTTATTAGATGTTAAACAGTCAGAGTGTAATGGCCATTGGTGTGAAATGGTAATCCACGCTGAACATAATCAAAGCGGTATATTTGATAAAATATACATTGATGATAAGATAAAGAACAATCACCTTAAGGTGTTAGATTTATGTGTATCTAAAGGTAGTAAGGTTATGCCTTTTACTGGTGCTAATATGTCTTTAGGGGATATGTTCCTACGATTTGACAGTCGAGAAGAATTAGATAGTATTACTGACAAGACTAACAAATGGCTTAAAATAGAACTGTTGTAATGTTTAGGAGTTAATAATGAAAAATATATTGGTTTTTGGCGCTAGTGGTGATACTGGTAAATACTTTGTAAACTATTTCTTGGATCATTACAGCGGAAAAGAATATAAATTAATTGCTTTAGGTACGAAGAATATCTCATATTTTTCTGATATTGGTATTGAATACCATCAGATTGATATAAGAAAAAAAGAACAATTTAAAAACTTACCCAAAGATGTGTTTGGTGTAATTCATCTTGCTGGAATGATGCCAGCAAGAATGAAAGGCTATGATCCTCAAAAATATATAGATGTTAATATTACAGGCACATTGAATATATTAGAGTTTTGTAGAGAAAACAAAGTTGATAGAATATTGTTTGCTCAAAGTTTTGGAGATATAAAAGATTATGCTGAAAATAATATAAGATTATCTTTTGATTTACCAAGAAAATTTAGTTTTACTACTGATCATACTATATATGTAATGAGCAAAAATTTTGCAGTTGATATGATAGAAAATTATCATCAAATGTATGGTATTAAGAGATTTATTTTTAGATTACCTACTATTTATCTTTGGTCTCAAAATGATAGCTATTATGTAGATGGAGTCGTACATAAAATTGGTTACAGAACTATTATAGATAATGCTATTGATGGAAAAAATGTTGAAGTATGGGGAGATCCAACAAGACAGAAAGATATGGTATATGTAAAAGACTTTTGTCAAATGTTATATAAAGCTCTTTTTGTTCAGCGTGATAGAGGCTATTATAATGTAGGTACGGGTATAGGAACATCTTTGCAAGATCAAATTGAGGGAATAGTTGAGGTGTTTGATGATAACAAAAAGTCAAATATCGTTTTTAGACCGGATAAACCTAATGCTCCTCAATATATAATGGATATTTCAAATGCAAAAGATGAATTGGGTTATGAACCTAAATATAGTTATTTGGATATGCTTTATGATATGAAAAAAGAAAAGGAACTTGGAAGATTTTAAGAGGTATTTATTATGAGTATTCTCGTTACTCGTTCTTCTATGCCAGATTTTGACGAATACATAGAAGAAATAAAGGAAATTTGGGATTCACATTGGCTAACTAATATGGGTCCTAAACATAAAAAGTTGCAGGCAGATTTAAAAGAATATTTAGGTGTAGAGAACATTGACTTGTTTGTGAATGGTCATATGTCACTTGAACTTTCTTTACAAGCATTAAAAATGCAAGGAGAGGTAATTACTACACCGTTTACTTTCGCCTCTACTACTCATGCAATAGTGAGAAATAGATTAGAACCGGTTTTTTGTGACATTAATCCTGATGATTACACTATTGATGTTAGCAAAATTGAAAGTTTAATTACAGACAGAACTTGTGCCATTATGCCGGTTCATGTGTATGGAAATATTTGTAATGTTGAAGAGATTCAGCGTATTGCCGATAAATATGGGCTAAAGGTTATTTACGATGCTGCCCATACATTTGGTGAAAAGTACAAAGGAAAAGGTATTGGTACTTTCGGGGATGTTTCTTGCTTTAGCTTTCATGCTACAAAAGTATTTAACACAATTGAGGGTGGAGCTGCTTGCTTTAAAAATCCGGAGTTTGGTCTTGAGTTATATAGATTAAAGAATTTTGGAATTAGAGGTCCTGAAGTAGTTGATGCAGTTGGTGCAAATGCTAAAATGAATGAATTTTCAGCAGCTATGGGCATATGTAATTTGCGTCATATTGATGAAGAAATTGCTAAGCGTAAAAAGGTTGTAGAAAGATACAGAGAAAGATTAGGTAATGTTAATGGTATTAAACTTTCTCCTATTCAAGAGAATGTACAGTCTAATTATGCTTATTTTCCGGTAGTATTTGATGAAAATGTATTTGGCGCTACAAGAAACGAAGTTTGTGACCGATTAGCAGAGAATGATATTAATGCTAGAAAATACTTCTATCCACTTACAAATATGTTTGATTGTTTTAATGGTAAGTATAATGTTGATGATACGCCTGTGGCATTACATATTAGCCAAAGAGTGTTGACTTTGCCGTTGTATGCAGATTTATCACTTGAAGATGTGGATAGAATTTGCGATATTATTTTAAATATATAGTTATTGAGGGGTATTATGGGGAGCATTATAAAATTAAATTCAAAAAGAGATTCCAATATTGAACTTTTTAGAATTATTACAATGTTAGTAATTGTAGCACATCATTTTGTGGTTAACTCAGGTTTATTTGATATATTGGGCGCTAGTGGCTTAAATGCCAAATCGATGTTTGCATATGTATTTGGAGCCTGGGGAAAAACTGGAATCAATTGTTTTGTCTTAATAACAGGTTACTTTATGTGTAAATCTAATATAACAATTCGCAAGTTCGTAAAATTGTTGGCTGAGATATTATTTTATAATATAGTTATAGGTAGTATATTTTTGTTGTTTAGATATCCGGGGTATTCACTCTTTTTGCTTTTAAAGAGTCTATTTGTAGTTAAAAATGTTACTGATGGTTTTACGAGTGCTTTCTTAGTATTTTATCTATTTATTCCGTTTTTGAATTTGTTAATAAAAAATATTAATCAGAAAGTACATATAACTTTGTTGGTTCTATGCATATTTATTTATGTTATACTGGGTAGTATCCCAAAAATAGATGTGGGAATGAATTATTTATCTTGGTTTATTGTTTTATATTTTGTTTCATCATTTATTAGAATGTATGATTTTTCGATATTTAGTAATAAGCAGTTCTGGTTAATTAGTTCGATTATAATGATAGTTTTATCTGTTTTGTCAATTGTAGTATGTTTACTATTCACATATTATTTTAGATATGTTTTTCCATATTATTTTTTATCTGATTCAAATAAAATATTTGCTTTTACTTTATCTGTGTGTTTGTTTATGCTATTTAAAAATATGAATATAAAATACAATAAAGTAATTAATTTTATTGCATCTTCTACTTTTGGTGTATTACTAATACATGCAAATAGTAATACTATGAGACAATTCTTATGGAAAGATATTTGTAATGTTGTAGGTAGTTATAATAGTAATTTTTTCTTTGTCTATTCAATTTTATGTGTAGTTGCAATTTTTATAATTTGTATTATTATTGACAAAATTAGAATATATTGTTTTGAAAAACCGTTTTTTAAATTTTGGGATAATTATGTAGCTGAAAAACTTAATGCTATAAAAAAGAAAATTATTAAATAATGGCTCTATGTCAATAGTTGGGGTAAATCCACTAAAATGAAATAGATTAGATAGACAAGTGATAGTATTATGCTATCACTTGTTTTTGCTTTTGTAGTGAAAACATATGTAAAATACTGTTACGAAATCTATTAAAATTTTGATAACCATAAGAAATTCCATTTTAACGGATTTTTCAAATTTATGCTCTACTTTTTTATATTTTTTTCGTAGGCTCTATTTTTCTTACCCCAACATTTATTATAGAGCCGATTTTTGATACAGGATTACATATATAAAAAATAATAAAATAATAAATTTTTCAAAATTTTGCAACACTTTTGAAGTTTATAAGGTATTATATATGTAAGTACTTATAAAGTTGATGATTTAATGTTAATCCAACAAGCGTATAGTTGGAAAACATTAAACAACATAAACTAAAATTTAAGGGGGATAATGTGGACCATAGATTTGCATATAAAACCAGCGCTGATAAATTTGTGGATGATGACTATGAGTATAGTGGAAAAGTTCAAAGTTACAAAGAAAAAGTTTATAACCATAGCAACAACTATGAAAATAGTGAAGTAATATATAAAAATAACAATAAAAACTATAAAATTAGAGAAGAAAAACAAAGTGACAAAGGTCATAAAAATAGTGACGAAAAAGACTATATAGATATTGATGAAATCTATAAGAATAATGATAAAAAGCATAGTCACAAAGCTAATACATACAAAGGTAAAAGCTATAGTCATAGTGAAGGAAAGCACAGTGATAAAGTTTATAAACACAGTGAAAAAGGTTTTATTTTTGATGACAATTTAATAGAAGTAGTTGTCAATACATATTCGGATATGGTTTACAGAATTGCCCTAAACATATTGTGCAACATAGATGATGCAAATGATGTGATGCAAGATGTTTTCTTAAGGCTTGTCAGGAGCAAAAGTAAAATAAAAAGCAAAGAACACATAAAGCATTGGCTTATAAAGGTAACTATAAATTGTAGCAAAAGTAAAGCAACCGAAAGCTATAAGAAAAATACAGTTTCTATCAGTGAAATTTCAGAAAGCTATATTTCTTTCAGTAATGAAATTGATGAAACAATAGGCAGTGTAATGAAGTTACCGGAAAAGTATAAAGTACCTATCCATCTGTATTATTATCAACAACTTACCGTTGAAGAAATATCAAAAATTCTCGGTATTACAAGGTCAGGTGTTAGGTCGAGGTTATCTCGTGGTAGAAATATGTTGAAAGAAATCTTAGAAAAGGAGGATAATAATGAGTAATTTTGATTTTGATAAATACAAAAATTCTTATGATAAAGTTACTGTTAGTGATGAAAGAAAAGAAGAAATTATTGCTTTAATGAAAAAAGAAAATAATTCTACTGATAACGCTACTAAACCACAAAGTCAAAATAAAGTTATTACCTTTAAAAGAGCAATTGTACTTGTAGCATCAGTAGTGATAGTTATTTTGTTGGCAATAGTCCTACAAAATTCATCATTAACACAGAATAAAAAGGATAAAAAGTTGGACAACAGTTCAATTACAGTTTCTTTGTCTGATGATAAAGAGAAAAAAGAAAATAAAGAATATAAAATTACAGAGAAAGATACCATTATTCCTTTAGAGAATAATGGCGTACAGATTATCTCAAAAGATGGAGGAAATACAATATCAATTAACTCTTTATATTTTAATATTAAAGGCAGTGAAATTGATTATATAGATGTTTCTTCAGAAAATGATAATTCTATTATTTGTACCTATGCTGATGATGAGGATAATCTTACAACGGAATTTAACAGTAATTATCAGAAGTTGAAACTACAAAATATCAATGACTTAGGATGGATAGTTTCTGAGAAAAATGCAAGTGAAGCAATGTCTAATGCAAGTAGTTCAGCAAATATTTCTACTTCAAACAGTGCATCAAGAGAAAATGCAAGTGGTAATAAATATTTTTCAGATACAGTTGTAATTACACTTCATTACAAAAACGGTGAAAGTGTAACTAAGAATATTGAGATTAAATTTGATAATGACAACAATGTAATTGTGGGATATGAGAAATAAGGAGGTGTAGTTTATGAGGAAGAAACTATTAATTTTATTTTGTGGCATTTTAACTGTTGCTTTATTTTGCAGTAATGTGCTTATTGCATCAGCAACCTCCTTAGCAGATAGCAAAGTAAAAGCTACTTGTAAGGTAACTGTTGTACAGAAGGTAGTGTCAGTCAAACTTTCTGCAAAAAGTAAAACTATAAAGAAAGGTAAGTCCTTTACTTTAAAGGCTACTGTACTTCCTACTAATGCAAATATTAAAGCAGTAACATTTACTTCAACTAATAAAAAGGTTGCAACAGTAAATAGCAAAGGCAAAGTTACTGCTAAGAAAGTAGGAAAAACTACAATTATAGTTACCACAAAAGATGGTAAGAAAAGGGCTAAGTGTACTTTAAAGGTTAAATAAACAGTTAAATACGGTAAAAATGTTTAGGTCAGAAAAACAATTGTTTTTACCAAATTTATTTACAAAAGTTGTTTTTATATTATAATGAAATGGAACATTTGAATTGTTTATTAACTTTATGTACAACGATGATTTGTTTTTATACCCTTCCATGGCTGTGATACCCTCTATCACAGCCATAACTCTTTTGTGTAGCAGTAAAATTTTTAAAAAGATTTTTTTATTGCAAAATGTGTCTTGTTTTGTTATGATTTTATCTAAAGATTTTTTGCAGAAAAGGAGTTTATTATGTGGGGCTTAATATTTGGCTGTGTACTGCTTTTTGCAGTAGCCTGTTTTGTGTATTTAATCAGCAGATTTTATAAATTTAGATTTATGAAGAAAATCACAATGAACAAGAAATTTCTCACAATTTTACTTTCTATCATAATTATTCTTGTTATGTTTACTGTTTTAACTATAACAATGAATATGATGAACAGTATTATTGTGTTGATGCATTTAGTTGTGATTTGGCTTATTGTTGACTTTATTTTCTTTATTATTAAGAAGTGTAGGAAAAAGCCTTTTAAATTTTATTTCCAAGGTATAATCGCTATGGTACTTACAGCAGTATATCTAACATTCGGTTGGTATTTTGCTCATAATGTGGTGGCTACAGATTATAACTTAACTACCGAAAAAGATATGAATTCACTTCGTATTGTGCAACTTTCAGACTCTCATATCGGTGCAACATTTCACTATAAAGAATTTTCTCAGTATGTTGATACTATGAATAAAGAAAATCCCGATGTGGTAGTTATTACAGGTGACTTTGTTGATGATGATACTTCTAAGGAAGATATGATACAGTCTTGTAAAGCACTAAGTAAGTTCAAGACAAAGTACGGTGTGTATTTTGTTTACGGTAATCACGATAAGGGTTACTACGGCAAAGAATATAGAGGCTATGACGGCAATGACCTTGCAAAAGAGCTAAAGAAAAACGGTGTTAAGGTTCTGGAGGATGAAAGTGTACTTCTAAATAATAAGTTCTATATTGTAGGCAGACAGGATTATTCTGAGGTAGAAAAGGGTGGCACAAGAGCAAGTGCTAAGGACCTTGTAAAGAACCTTGATTGCAATAAGTATATAATTATGCTGGACCATCAGCCTAACCACTATAAGGAAGAAAAGAATGCCAATGTTGACCTGGTACTGTCCGGTCATACACATGGTGGACAGCTAATTCCTATTACATATTCAGGTGAATGGCTGGGTATGAATGACAAAACATATGGCTACGAAAGAGAAAAGAACACAGACTTTATTGTCAGTTCGGGAATAGGGGACTGGTCAATTAAGTTCAAGACCGGTTGTGTAGCTGAATATGTTGTTGTGGATATTAATAAATAATTCAATTAAAGAATAATAAATCTGTAATTACCATCCAAAAATATTGGATGGTAATTTTTTTTAAGAAATTTTAAAAATACTATTGACAAGTCAGAAATAATATGATATATTCAAATCACACTAAACAGATAGGAAATGTGTAATTAAGAAATGAGGTAAAAATTTATGTCTGAAAAATTTTATTTTTACAACAGAATAAATTATGGCAGTGGACGATGTTGTTGCTGTAATAACTCACAAAACTTAACAGAAACTAACTAACATTAAAATATATTTTTTATTTAAAGGAGAAACAATTATGTCAAACAATAATTATAAATTCGAAACACTTCAGCTACATGTAGGTCAGGAAGCTCCGGACCCAGTTACAGATTCAAGAGCAGTTCCAATCTATCAAACTTCTTCATTTGTATTTAAGAACTGCGACCATGCAGCAGCAAGATTCAGTCTTGCAGATGCAGGTAACATTTACGGCAGACTTACTAACCCAACACAGGAAATCTTCGAAAAGAGAATTGCAGCTCTTGAAGGTGGTGTAGCTGCTCTTGCAGTTGCTTCAGGTGCAGCAGCAGTTTACTACTCAATTGTTAACATTGCTTCTAACGGTGACCATGTTGTTGCTGCTAAGAACATTTACGGTGGTACATACAACCTACTTGAACACACACTACCTGAATACGGTATCGAAACAACTTTCGTTGATCCATTTGATTTTGATGAAATCGAAAATGCAATTAAGGACAACACAAAGCTTGTTTTCATTGAAACACTTGGTAATCCAAATTCCGATGTTGTTGATATTGAAGCAGTTGCAAAGATTGCTCATAAGCACAACATTCCACTAATCGTTGATAACACATTCGCTACACCTTACCTAGTAAGACCTATTGAATACGGTGCTGATGTTGTTGTTCATTCAGCAACTAAGTTTATCGGTGGTCACGGTACAACAATCGGTGGTGTTATTGTTGATGGTGGTAAGTTCGATTGGAAGGCATCAGGCAAGTTTGAATCATTAGTTGCTCCAAACCCAAGTTACCATGGTGTTAGCTTCTCAGAAGATGTAGGTGCTGCAGCATTCGTAACAAAGATTAGAGCTTTACTACTTCGTGATACAGGTGCTACACTTTCACCAATCCACGCATTTATCTTCCTACAGGGTCTTGAAACACTTTCACTAAGAGTTGAAAGACATGTTGAAAATGCACTAAAGGTTGTACAGTTCCTAAACAACCATCCACTAGTAGAAAAGGTTCACCATCCATCAGTTTCTGACGACCCATCTCAGCAGGAACTATATAAGAAGTACTTCCCTAACGGTGGTGGTTCAATCTTTACATTTGAAGTAAAGGGTGACGAACAGAAGACTAAGGACTTTATCGACCACCTAGAACTATTCTCACTACTAGCTAATGTAGCTGATGCTAAGTCACTTGTAATCCACCCTGCAAGCACAACTCATGCTCAGATGAATGATGAAGAACTTGCCGGTGCAGGTATCTATAGAAACACTGTAAGACTATCAATCGGTATTGAAAACATTGACGATATTATCGCTGACCTTGAAAAAGGCTTTGCAGCAATTAAGTAATGGAAGGTAACTAGCAATGGCAATTAAGAAATCAATTACAGAACTAGTTGGTAACACACCACTACTGGAACTTACACATATTGAAGCAGAAGAAAATATTCAGGCAACACTACTAGCTAAGCTGGAATCATTTAACCCAGCCGGTAGTGTTAAGGATCGGGTAGCTAAGGCTATTATTGAAGATGCAGAAAAGACAGGCAGACTAAATAAAGGTTCAGTTATTATCGAACCTACAAGTGGTAACACAGGTATCGGTCTTGCTTCTGTTGCAACAGCTAAAGGCTACAGAACAATTATCGTAATGCCTGAAACAATGTCTAACGAAAGAAAGATGCTTATTAAGGCTTACGGTGCAGAACTTGTACTAACAGAAGGTAGCAAGGGTATGAAGGGTGCATCAGACAAGGCTGAGGAACTTTCTAAGGAAATTCCAAACAGCATTATTGCCGGTCAGTTCACTAACCCAATTAACCCTAAGATGCACTATGATACAACAGGTCCTGAAATTTGGGCTGATACAGAAGGCAAGGTTGACTACTTTGTAGCAGGTGTTGGTACAGGTGGTACACTTTCAGGTGTAGGTAAGTACCTAAAGGAACAGAACCCTAATGTTAAGGTTATTGCAGTAGAACCTGAAACATCTCCACTACTATCAAAGGGTCAGGCAGGTCCTCATAAGATTCAGGGTATCGGTGCTAACTTTGTACCTGAAACTCTTGATAAGGATGTTTATGATGAAATCATTGCAGTACCTAATGATGAGGCTATCTTAACTGCAAGAAAAGCAGCTAAACAGGAAGGCTTCCTAATCGGTATTTCTTCAGGTGCAGCTCTATGGGCAGGTAAGCAGTTAGCAGCTCGTCCTGAAAACAAGGGTAAGAACATTGTTGTTATCTTCCCTGATGGTGGCGAAAGATACCTATCAACTAATCTATATGATGAATAATCCTAATTAATATAAAAGAACCTTGGTGGAACTTCCATCAAGGTTCTTTTTCTATGTATGAATTTATTTTGGCAATGTAACGGTAAATGTGTTTTTGCCGTTTTTACTTTCAATACTGATTTTACCATTATGCTTTTTAACAATAGTATTTGCAATAGAAAGTCCTAAACCATAATGGTTGCCGGTGCTTTCTCTTGATTTACTTGCTCTGTAAAATCTATCAAAGATTTCAACTTTCTTTTCATCACTGATAGGTTCACCTGTATTAGTTACGGAAAGTGTAACTGCCTTTGAATTTTCATAGGCATCAACATCAACTATTCCACCTTTAGCCGTATAGCTCATTGCATTGTCAATTAAGATTTCTGCCAACTTTTGAATATTGCTTTCATCACCAAAATAGTCTGTAACTTCATCAATATTAATATTAAACCTAATACCCTTTTCATACGCAATACTTTCAAATGGCAGTACAACATCAAACAAAGAATCACCAAAGTTAAAGCTTTTGAAATTCTCTTTACTTATTGTGTTGTCAATCCTAGTAAGTGTCAGCATTTCATTTACAAGGTGATTTAGCTTTTCTGTTTCTTGCTGAATGTACTTTATGCTTTTCTTGTTCTTTACTTCATTTTCTATCAAGTCAGCATTTGCCCTAATAATTGTGATAGGTGTTTTTAGGTCGTGACTAATATTTGCAACAAATATTTTCTGATTTTTAATTGCCTTTTCCGATGGCTTAATCATCCACCTTGATAGGTAGTAAGAAATTATTGTAAATACAATTACTGATAACAAGAAAATAAATATTGATACAATAAAGAATTGCTTTGAATTTTGCAATGCCTCTTTGTTGTTAACGAAAATATAAACTGTGTTGCCACTTCTTAAAGTTCTTACAACATAAATGTAGTCATCAATCGAACCGAATCTTTTTTCACTTTTCCGAAGTTCTTGAGTCATACTAAGAATATCTTTATCGGTAGTTTTTTTAAGACTGTTTGAAAGAACCATTATATCTTTATTTTTCAGTAAAACAGAAGTGCTATAGTCATATCCTTGCCTTTTTATTTTCTGATTATCATTGCCACAAAAAGCCTTTATACCGTAAAAATCAATGTCATCTCTAATCATTCTTCTTTGTTGTCTAAAGCTGGAATTTAAATTAATTATATTAACGGCAACAAGTACACTGACTAATGTGATGGTGAAGATAATCATTAGCACTATTAAAATTCTTTTTTGTTGTTTATTTTTCATTTATCCCTCCAAAGAATACCCGACACCTCTAACTGAGTTAATGGTTACATTACAGTTAAGCTGTTTTAATTTTCTTCTAATAAAGGATACATAAACCTCAACATTGTTGTATTCGGCGTTAGACTCATAACCCCAGATTTTCTCTGTAATTTGTTCCTTAGTCAGTACTTGCCTTTGGTTGTACAGTAACATTTCCAACAGTTGAAGTTCTTTGCCGGAAATTCTGATTGACTTTCCGGTATCTGTGTTTATCATTTTGCAACCTTTTAAATCAAGGGACATATTGTTACAAGTTAGGTTTTGACTTTGCAAGTTATAGTTTCTCTTAACAATAGCATTTACCCTCATTATCAGTTCCTTAATTTCAAAAGGTTTTGTAAGGTAGTCATCAGCTCCAACTTCAAAGCCTTTAACCTTGTCATCAAGTTCAGATTTTGCAGATAAAATCAATATAGGTGTATATACCTTTTCATCCTTTAATTTCTTAATAACCTGATAACCGTCCATCTTAGGTAGCATAAGGTCAAGAATAATAATATCGTATATTCCTGTCCTGCCGTATTCATAGCCGTCTGAACCATCAAAAACTGCATCAACAATGTAGTTTTCATTTTTTAGTGCAGTTTGTAATGTGTCAGCCAAACTGTAGGAATCCTCTACAATTAATATTCGCATAATGTTCTCCTAATGTAGAAATTTGTAATATCTTAAATAAATTATAAAGTATTTTCAATATTATTTCAAGGAATTGCTTTTATAATAAAACCCGTTATGGTGCAAAGTATGCATCAAAATATTAGGGATTTAAGGAATATGATTTATGGGAAACAACTTAACAGAGTGTTCTGCTACTATTGCTAAAGAGAAAAATTTAGTGTGGCAGAAAACAGACATTTCAAAAGAAATTAGAGAAAAATCATTAAATCAAAAGGCTAGGACAATTTGGTTTACAGGACTTTCAGGTTCAGGCAAATCAACATTAGCTAATGAAGTTGAAAAAAGACTTGTTGCTATAGGTAAACACACAATGTTACTTGACGGTGACAATGTAAGAATGGGTCTTAACAACAACCTTGGATTTAGTGATGAAGATAGGGTAGAGAACATTAGACGAATTGCAGAAACTGCAAAGCTGATGAATGATGCAGGGCTTATTGTGCTAACTGCTTTTATCTCACCTTTTAGAAAAGACAGAAGAAATGCTAACAAAATTATCGGTGATGATTATATTGAGGTGTTTGTCAGTACACCTCTTGAAGAATGTGAGAAAAGGGATATTAAAGGCCTTTATAAAAAGGCAAGAGATGGTGTTATTAAGGAATTTACAGGTATTTCAAGTCCTTATGAAGAACCGGAAAACCCTTCAATTACAGTAGATACTACTAACTGTTCACTTAATGAGTCAGTTGATTTAGTTATGAAGCAACTTGAAAGGTTTTTGTGAGGTGCAGTATGAAAACATTATATATACATATTGGTACGGCAAAAACCGGTACAACATCTATTCAGAACTTTTGTGGATTAAATAGGGAAAAGCTAAAGGAACAAGGTGTTCTGTATCCTATAATGAACTATCATTATGAGAGAAAAAGTGTTAACAGAAACGGCCACTTTTTGATCGGTACAATTAAAGAAAACGGTACTAGAAATAAGGAAAAAGAAAAGCAAGTTTTTAACAGTGAGATGCAGTATATTGTTGATTGCTTTAAGGACTATGACACTATTTTAATTTCCGATGAAAGTATTTGGTGGGCAACTGCTACAAGAAGAAAAGGCTTGTGGAAGGATCTTAAAAAGCATAGTGAACAGCATAACTATCAGATAAAGGTTATTGTGTATCTAAGACGACAAGACCAATATATGATGTCACGATATAACCAAAAGTTAAAGACTGACTTTATTGCAAGTACACAGAGCTTTGATGAATACTTTGCCGATATGAATGGTAGATTCAAATGTGTTATGAATTATCGTGATAGAATTGATAACATAGCAAAAAGTATTTCTAAAGAAAATGTGATTGTAAAAAGATTTGACAGAAATTATTTTTACAACGGTGACCTTAACCAAGATTTTCTGCATATCTTAGGTGTAAAAGTAGATGACAGTTTTCAACAACTTAAGGAAACTGCAAATACAGGTATTTCTGTTCAATCAGGCGAAATCAAGAGAGTACTTAACAGATTAAAGCCAATAACTATGGCTGAGAACAATAAATTACTTAAGATATTAAATGAATGTGAAGAAGTGCTTCCTGAAAGCAATACTTCCCTTATGTCAACAGATGAAGTAAAGGACTTTATGGAACAGTTTGTTGACAGTAATGAAAGTATTGTTGATGAATACATTGGTGACGGTAAACCACTTTTTGACTACACATACAAGGAAACAACTGCTTGGAATTATAACGATAGAAATTATAATGAGGAGCTAATTCTCTTTTTCGCAAATACTATTGATAGCGTTTATAAAGAGAACATTCAACTGAAAAAAGAACTTAATAAAATAAATAATCAAATAAAGAATATTAATGAAAAATTAAATAAAGAAAAATCCTATTCAAGAGAAACAAGATATTTACTAAAGCATCCTATTAAATTTTTCTACAACAAAGTTAAAGGTGGTTTAAGAAAAAAGTAATATGAAGTTTTCTACTTTTTTATTAAATATCTTAAAAATAGGTTGTTTAGGCTTTGGTGGTGGAAGTGCATTAATACCTATATTTGAAGATGTTTTTGTTGGAGAAAATAAACTTGATACCAAAGAAAATTTCGATAAAGATATTATTGTAGCAAGTCTAACTCCGGGGGCTTTGCCCATAGAAATTGCCTCCTCAATAGGCAAAAGAAACTTTGGTAAAAAGGGTATGATTCTTGGTGGAATTATGATGGCTTTGCCGGGAATAATTGCATCACTTTTGCTGATAACCTTGTTGTCAGCTTTGCAAGATATGATTGCACCGATAGTAAAGTGCTTAACTGTTGGTGTTTCGGCATTCATTATTTACCTGCTGATAAATTATGTGAAAAGTGTTTTTGTAGAGAATAAGACTAAAGGGAAAAGACGATTTAATCGGTCACTTTTGGTTATGATAGCAGTATTTGTGCTTTCAGGTGGCAAGAATTTATTTAAGCTACTTGGACTTAAGGGTGACTACATAATCTCAGTTTCAACTGTATACATTCTTTTAACTGCATTTTTCTTAATCATATGCATCAAGACAACAGATAACAAAATCTTGCAAACTGTTTCAGTTATAATCTCAGCAGTTTATCTTTTTGAGCATGGTGGCTTTGAACATAAGTACATATCACAAATTACGGCTACAGTTGATATTATAATGATAGTAATGGTACTTATCTTTGCTTTTAGAAAGTTTAATTTCTTTAAAAGAAATAATATAAAAATTAAAGATACACTTTCTGACTTAGGGTATTGGGTGGTTTTTTTATTTTTAGTAATATGCCCTATAATAATGCTTGACCTACAGTCATTTGTATTTGCTTTTAGAAGTATTGTTTCTGTACTAATGTCCTTTGGTGGTGGAGATGCCTACCTTGTAATTGCTGATGGACTTTTTGTTGATGATATGGTTAGTGAAGATACTTTCTACAACAACATTATTTCAGTAGTAAATATTCTTCCCGGTTCAATCCTTGGCAAAACCTTGTCTTGCGTCGGTTATTACTTTGGTTTGGATTTCTTCGGTAATTACCTTGGCAGTATTTTTATGGCTATTGCCGGTGGTGGAATTGCAATCGGTGTTTCTTGTGGAGCTTTCCACATTTTCTATTCACTATATGATGAATTTTCAACTTCAAAGGTTTGCCAAACACTTGGCAACTATATTCGTGCAATTATTGCCGGATTACTTGGAAATGTAATACTAATTCTTTTTAAACAAAGTAAGAATACTGCTATATCATACCAAATACCTATGATTACTGTATTTTTGATTTTGATAGGTTCGGTTATACTGAATCATATTTTGTCAGAAAAGTTTAGGGTTAATAACACAATTATTGTAATTATTGATATTTTAATTTCGTGTTTATTGTTTTGTTTTATATAAAGAAAACCTCCCATCTAACTATTGTTAGGTGAGAGGTTTCTTTCTTTTGTTATTTGATTTTGTAAACCAAAGTACCATTTTCTTTTAAAGAATTATCATTGTACCCGTTTTCAAAGAGAATGTTGTCTACATTTTCTACTTTAATAGGACTGTCACTACAGTTAAATATAACCTTAATGTCCTCATTATCACTATGCTTTATGTACTCAACAACTCTACTGTTAGGGTTATTAATCTGTTCCATATTAGGTGACTTTGTGGCAATATGGTTGTTCCTTAGGCTGATAATTTCTTTAACCTTGTTTGTAATATCTTTGTATGTACCTTTCTCAATATCATCCCAAGGCATACATCTTCTACAGTCAGGGTCAAATCCACCATGTAAGGCAACTTCTGTACCGTAGTAAATACATGGACTGCCTTGCATTGTAAATAGAATTGTAAGTAGCTGATAGTAAATATCAAGGTTAAAGTCAACTGAATTAATAAGTCTTAGTGTATCATGAGAGTCGTATAGGTTAAACATAGCCTTATTTGTTTGGTCATAATACATATTAAGTCTTCTGTTAATATGCTGAAATAGCTTTTCACTAGGCATATTTTTGTTTAAGAAAAATTCTCTGATACCAAAGGTTAGGGGATAGTTCATAATAGAGTCAAACTCATCACCCATTAACCATTGAATTGAATCATGCCAAATTTCACCGATTAAATAAATGTCAGGGTTAATGGCCTTTAACTCTTTGTGTAGATGCTTTAGGAATGTATGGCTGACTTCATTTGCTACATCAAATCTTATACCGTCAATTTTCCAATCGGTAATCCACTTCTTGCAAATCTTTGTAAAGTAGTCAATAACTTCAGGGTTGTTTGTATTTAGCTTAGGCATATGTTTTGTGAAAGCAAAGGAATAGAACTGATTATCCCTAGTGTCACCTGATTTAGTTACAGGGAATTTGTTTACCATATACCAGTCTTTGTACTTTGACTTTTCACCGTTTTTCTGTACATCTTTCCAGAATGGATGGTCACTACCACTATGATTAAATACAGCATCAACCATTACCTTAATGCCATTCTTGTGTGCAAGTTCAACTGTTTCCTTAAAGATTTTGTCATCACCAAAGTGAGGGTCAATTACTTCATAATCATCTGTATTGTACTTGTGGTTTGTTGATGATTTTAGAATAGGGTTAATGTAAATACCGGTAATGCCTAGGTCCTTTAGGTAAGGGATTTTCTCCTTAATACCGTAAATGTCACCACCATAAAAGTCTCCCATACCTACTTTGCCTTTTTGCCACTTTTTGCAATGTTCAGGGTTAATGCTAGGATTGCCGTTGCAAAATCTGTCAGGAAAAATCTGATACCATACTGTGTCTTGTACCCATTTAGGAGTAACATTTACATCACTACTGTTTAGCCAAGGCATTACAAAGTAACTAGGTAGCATAAGACTTTTTAATTCTTCTTTAGAAAAAAGACCATCCTCTAGGAAACATAAACTTTCCTTACTGTCCTCAACAATAAAGTAGTATCTCAGCCTTTTATGTTTAGGTTCAACAACTACATTCCAAATTCTGTTGTGGTCAAGTGTCATATAGGTTTTAATTTCTTCCTTAGTACCTTCCCATACTTCTTGACCACCCATAATACCGGCATCAAATGGATCACCGTAACAAATATAAACTTTCTCAATATCATCACCGGTAGTCAGTGAAATTTTTAGTCTGTTTTCATCAAGTGCATAACACTGATTGCCGAAACTTCTGTGAAATATATTTCCTCTATTCATAGTTACCTCCATTATAAGTTTCTGTTTTTTAGGTCACTTACAAGTTGAACATAAAATTCTCTTACATCAAAACCCTTAATATTTTCTCTATTAAGGTCAATCATATCGCCGTGAGAAATACCTCTGTTGCCTTTAACAGTCAGTAGGGTATAGTTTTCACCCCAAGGAAATGATTTTATAGAAACCAAACCGTCATTTTTACCATCAAAATATTTAACCAAATGGTAGGAAAGATTAAGTGGGAATTTACCACTTGTAGCCTTGTTAAGTATTGAGCCAAAGCTTTGACAGTAAATATTATCCAAGTGTTCTTCACCAATATCATCATTAATAGCTTTAACACCACTTGCAGTTAAGTCATTAACCGATGCCATAAAGTCAGGATTTTTGTCACCAAGTTGTCTTAGTGAAGTGTTGTATGTAGTTGCAATTTTGTTTTGAATCGACTTAGGCACTTTAGTCAGTAGGTAGTCGGCAAATTCGCAACCTTTATGTGGTGTGTTGATTGTGGTAAGTGAAGCTACCATTTCACCGATATTTTCTTTAGCAATAGCATATCTAACATCAAGACCACCTTTAGAATGAGCAATAATATTTACCTTTTTGCAGTTAGTTTCAGCTACAATAGTTCTGATTCTTTCTGCTAATTCCTTTGCACTGTCTTTTACAGATAAAGCTGATTGATGGTTGCCGTAGTAGACTTTACAACCGTTTTTCTCTAATTCATTAGGAATTCTGCCCCAATAATTAAAGTTCTTAAAATCTCTAAAGAACACACCGTGTACAAACAAAATAGGGTACTTGGTACGGCAAATTTCTTTATCTTTTCTACTTTCATTTAGTAGGTATTTGTTTTCTTCTGTAACAACTTCATCCTTAACAACCTTTACAATTTTGCCCAAAGCAAATAGATTTGCTATAGGGATTAGACCACACAAAATGCCAATTACTCTGTGTTTAATCCCAAGTTGAATAGAAAATAAATATACATTTATAATTCCGTTCCAGAATAATATTGAAAGTGTAACAACACATACTAAAACACTATACAGAAAGTCTGTCCAACTTGCCAAATTAGGTATCATCCAAATCATAAATACAATATGATAAATTACGGACACCAAACAAGAATAAGCAAATGTTGTTAAGCATATCCTGCCATGGTCACATAGCTTTAACCTTTTAGTGTGTACTGTGCTACCTATTAAAGGCATAATGTTTGAATATAAAAAGGTAACAATAGCTACCATAATAAATGAAAACTGTCCACTTTTAATCAGAAAGTAACAGTTAGCAGTAAAAACACTTGCTAAAAAGTAAAAGAATAATTTTAGCTTATCGAATTTCAAAATTTTATTCATTATTTCACATCCTACTAACTCTAATTGTACCAAAAGTTTTTGCAAAATGAAATACTATCATAAAAATTTTGTAGTAATAAATTTGAAAATTTACACATAATAATGATATACACTTTATAGGTGGGGGAAATAAAATGATAAAAATAAAAAATTACATCATCAGCCTTATTATAAGTATTGGCATAGGGCAGATTTCTGGGTTCTTAACTAAGAATGCATCCAAAAATTTTTCAAGTAATTTTAATCAGTCAGCACTAACACCACCTGATTGGGTGTTTCCTGTTGTGTGGGTAATACTGTTTTTCTTAATGGGTATTTCTGCAACACTTGTTTATGAGTCAGATTGTAAATATAAAAAGTATGGACTGCTGATTTATGGTGTGCAGTTAGTATTTAACTTTTTGTGGTCAATGTTTTTCTTTTTAGGGGAACAGTTTGTACTGTCATTTGGTTGGCTGACAATTCTTATCCTTATGGTGGTGGGAATGATTTTGCTTTTTTATAAATGTAATAAAACTGCAAGTTATCTCCAAATCCCTTATTTGGTGTGGCTACTTTTCGCCCTATATCTAAATTATATTGTGGTGATTTTGAATTAATAAGTGTTAAATAAAATAGTCAGTAATAAAACCATAGACAAATTAGTTTTTTAATTTTTATTCTACTAATCTGAAAACACTTTAACAAATTAGGGCTTTTCAATTTTGTCTGTGGGTAAAGATTAGTTTGATAAATTGGGTTTTGTGGTGCTAGAACTTGCCTTGTTATGTGGTAGATATTTAGAATTAGTAGAAACCATCCAGCCTTCCTTGTGTAAAGGAAGGGGGACCACGAAGTGGTGGAAGGATTGTTTTGGTAGGCACTTTAGATTATATAAGATTTATTCGATATATGATGTAGGGAACGAACACTGTTCGCCCGTAATGAAAATGTGATACCTATGGGATTATTGCCCTGTTTACAGACTATAAATTTATAATATCTACAAAGGACAAAATACAAATAGAAAGGTTAATTTTCAAACGGGACATCAATTAAGTGAACATCAAAGAAAACGAGCCATAGGCGAAGTTTGATTTGCTAATGTGAACTTATGCAAAAGTTTTTGAACAAAAACTTTTGTAGTGAAGCCCCTACGACTGTAAGCCAAAATTTTGTTGTAATTTTGCCCTATGTAGTTACCCTAAATTTGTACATATTCGCCAGTCTCCTTAGATTGTCAAACCAAGTGCAACACTTTGATAAAAATAGTCAATAGGAGAAAG